>Ga0208767_1000771_pt1 | contig 26238 bp, 17 predicted proteins | sample VirMetDEL_Mar_21_FD_184514 | JGI IMG/M metagenome (GOLD analysis project Ga0208767, IMG submission 184514) | Aqueous microbial communities from the Delaware River and Bay under freshwater to marine salinity gradient to study organic matter... | ecosystem: Environmental > Aquatic > Marine >... | reverse complement strand
TGGTATGAAAGCTATTCTGTCTTGCTTTAATATTAACTTGGAATTTAAAGTGCCTGGATTTGTAAAAGCTATTGCTGGATTTATTGGATTTAAATTATGAATACATTAGTTACCACTTTATTTCAATCAAGGATTTATAGTCACTATCATCATTTATTGACTAAGTCTTATGCAGAACATAAGACATTAGAAGAATATTATGATGGTATTGTAGGCTTGGTTGATGATCTTGTAGAAATTCATTGTAAGATGGAAAGAAAAATATCAATGCCTAAGTCTATTGATATTCCGTCTTTTAATCCTGTTGAGTATTTTACAGGACTGAGTGGTTATGTAACAGAGCAAATTCCTACAATGGAAGATGAAGCTTTAAAGAATAAACTTACTGAGATTTTAGAACTGATTAATAAGACGTTGTATAGATTGTCGCTTAGATAATGGGGTATTTAAAACTAAATGGAGATTTGGATCATAGAGAAGATTTTTGGGATATTCATCCTCAATATCAACTCTATGATCCATTCTCTAAACTTTTTAAGAATGTAGAAGATAGGAAGCTCTCATCAGATATGATGTGGGCTATTGTGTATATGTTATACCCTGATGAAGATGAAAATATCTTTTATAAAACAGATGAAAGTACTCGTAAGGCAATGCTGCAAGAAACTCTTTTACCTGAAGAACATTGGGACAATGAGTTTTTTGTAGAATGTTATGATATGTTTCCTTATGAAAGTATGACAGCTGTTGAAAGAGCATTGGCAGAAGAAAAGAAAGCATTGCGTAAAAGAGCGCAGCTTATCAAAGATACAGAGTTGACTTTAGATAGCACTCAAATAATAAATAATAAAACTATTGTAGTAAAAGGCACTGCTTCACAGATTAATACTTTGCAAAAAGATGCACTTAAGGTATATGAGAATTATGAAAAGATAGAGATTAAGTTTAATAAAGAAAAAGCAAAAACTGTTAAGAAAGGAGGTGGTAAGATTTTTAAATCGCAAAATCAACGAATGTGGTCAGATGGATAAAGTTACCTACAGTATATGTAGTAAAGGATAATAAGAAAGAACGTGAAATGTGGATTATGATTAATGTAGATTTTATTAGTCATATTGAACCATACTTTACGTCTGAAGATTTGTCTATGGATGATGAGAAAATTATTATCACATTGGCAACAGATGAAAAGATAGCCTGTAATCTTTCCCTTGAGGAATTTTCACAGATTTCTAAACATGAAATAATAGATGGAGTAAATGGAGTGGATCAAGATACAAACGGGGACACTCTCGGAGATTTTGAACCAATTTAAACCTAGAGCAGTACACCCTTTTCATCCTGAGCATACTAAGATATGGAGAGAGTTACGAGCTAAAATGATTAATGGTATATGGGTTCTACAGTTTGGTCAGTGGAGATATGTGCCAGGTCGTATTGGTTTTATGGGTGTATTTGGAAGGTTTGAAGATTGGACAGATTACGGAGAACGAACTATTGGTATTCCAAGGATTAGAGACTTGGAATGGCATAGAATGTATTATCGTATGATAATGGATAAGTTCTCTGGTTTTGAAGGAGATGATGAGTACACTTCTGATTATGCAGTATTTGAATGCACAACAACAAAACGACCATCTAATATACCTGAGGATAGGTATTTACAGATGATTAATAAAAAAGGTAAACTTAAAAAGTTTATTAGTCCAGTAGAAAACCTTTTTGGTCTGCATAAAGAACCAAAAGGGTTTCCTCTTTATTGGAACCAAGCTAAAAATTATATTGAGTTAGGTTCTCGAGGTGGTGGTAAATCAGTAAGTCAAGCAATAGGTAATATATTGTTTGACTTATGTTTTTCTGGTCAAAAGAAGTATTTGCCAGGAGAAGAAGTTAATTCTTCAGCTGTTATTGAAGTTACATCTGGTGGTGGAGGTAAATCTACTGAGTTGCTTCAGAAAGTACAGTTTAATATGGATTGTATGGCTTCTACTGATTATCCTGAGCTTGGTGTTTGGGGTAAATCAAAAGCTGATAGTGAATATGAACCATCTCCATTTTGGAAAGAAATGGGTGGTAGTATTAAGATTAACAATAAGGAAGATCCTTGGGAAGAACGTAAAGATGTAAAGCAAGGTGGTGTTTGGACAAAGGAGAAAACAGGAGACAGAGTATACAATACTGCATACTCACCTAATCAAAAAGGTGCATCTCAAAAATCTGCTGGTGGTAGACGTACATATATTATTAATGAAGAGATTGGATTGAATACAGAACTGCTTGATTCATGGGGTTCTAACGAGCATATGATTTCTGATAGTGCATCAAGAAAGTTAGCAGGTCAGGCAGGTATTGGTACTTCTGGTGATATGGAAACTATTATTCCAGCAAAGAAAGTATTTACTCAACCTAAGGATTTTAATTGTATTGAGTTTACTTACCCTGATTATGATTCTGAAGCTTCTTATGGATTCTTTTTACCATGTTATATGGTAGATCCTGGGTTTAAAGACGAAGATGGTAATACTAATTTAGATGAAGCTAAGGAAAAGCATTTATCTATTCGTGAAGAAAAGAAAAAATCATCAGACCCTTCTGTATTTAGAAACCACAGAATGGGTGCGCCTTTTTATATTGATGATATGTGGGTACAGGCGCATGGTGATATATTACCTACAAAAGAAGCTGAGATTAGAGAAAGGCAACTTATTAAAGGAGAATTGTATAAAAAGATTGGTACTTCTATCTCTTTGTATAGAGATAGTAGCTCTCCAAATGGTGTAAACTATGATATTGTAGCTAATCCAGATCCATTTTATGAATGGCCTATATCAGTAGACAAGAAAGATTTATCAGGTGAATTTGTTATGTATATATCACCTGAGAAATTAAAGATAAATGGAGTCATTCCTGAAGATGCAGTATTTGCTGTACATGATCCATATGTATCTGATTCATGGAATGAAGGAGGATCATTAGGGGTTACATATTTTATTGTAAACCCTAAATACATTAGTCATGGTTTGCCAGGGAATTGTATTTGTGCAGGATTTGTTGGTAAACCTTTAGAGGGTTTAGATAAATATAATGAAATTGTAGAATTAGGTTTGGCTTTGTATGGTAATCCTATTGGAGGACTGTGGTATGAAGCAAACCGTGGTGAAAGAATAAGACAATATTTTATAAAGAAAAGAAAGATAGATCTTCTTTGTAGAAGACCCCAATATAGCCAAGGATCATGGATGTTTGAAAAAAAGGCAACTCAAACTGGATACATTGTTAGTGGTGCTTCTAAAGTTACACTTATTGATCAATTCGCAGACTGGTTAAAAGAAGAAACTGAATTGACAATAGATGGTGAGACAGAAATCAAAATGAACATTGAAAGAATTCCATGTTTATTTTTAATTAAGCAGATTAAGCAATACAATGACAAAGTAAATGCTGATGCTGTATCTGCCTGTTTAGGAATACCATTAGCTCTTGGAGAACAAGAAGTTAGAATGTCTAGAATGAGAAGTCATAATTACATTTCCATTGCACGATCCGTAAAACAACGTAAATATGCGAGCAGATATAAGACTTAGAATACCTGATTCTCAAAAAAATGAGAAATGGTATGAGGAAATAATTAATGACATTATTCCATACGATCAAACTGTGTCTTATCAGTATGAGCGTATGAAACGGTGTTATGATATTCTCAATAATGATTTAACAAGGTTTAAAGAGCATATGGAGGAATTTTGTTCCCAAGTTCCTATTCATATGCAACTTCCAGATGAAGAACCAGAAAACTTAATACCTTACAATAGAATATACTCTAAGTATATGTATCAAGTTGGAGAGATGCATAAACGCGGAGATAATATTGAGGCAATGGTACTCTCTGACAGAGAGAATAAAATAAAAGATGCTGAGCTTGAGAATATGCTTTACAACAGCATCAATGAAATGATTAATTTAAACATTGAAGGAGCTCAACTTCAACAACAAGGTGTACCTAAAGAAGATGTAGAACAATATATTGCTAAACAAAGAACACAACCAGAACCTGAGCAATTAGTAGGAACACATTATAAAAGTGAAGCAGAACAATTTTATAATGATGTCATTCAGTATTTTAAGTGGAAGTTTAATTGGAGGAAAATTAAAGATACTGCATTTAAACATTTAATGGCTACAGATGGTACGTTTGTAGGTATTGTAGAAGTAAATGGTCAACCTAAACCTATTGTTACTAATAATTTACATGTAGGATTTCACAAATCTCCTGATGTATTTGATGTTAAGAATGCAGATTACTTTTGGATTAAAGTACCTATTACATTAGCAGATGTCTATAATGAAATAGGAAATGAAGTAAGTCCTGAAGAAATAGAACAACTCGTTACTTTTACTGGCTCATCTAACAACAGAGCAAACAAACATCATGAACCTGGACCTGATGCAAAAGCTGAAAGATCTGAGCTATTAGCATCAGCTACAATGCATTATGCGGATGACAGAGAAGTAGGACACGGTATGGGTTCTATGACAAATCGCAGATTTAATAGTGAAACACTTACTTGGAAAACATACTTGCAATTTAAAGCATATCGTCAAGTTTGGTTTATTACACGAACTGATGATTATGGTGAGGAAATTACAGAAGTAGCACCTTCTAATTTTAAACCACCAGCTGATGCTACCAAGACAAGAATTACAAATGATTATGGTCAAAAAAGCACTCGGTACGAATATTTAGATGAGTACAATAATGCTTGTTTTGCTGAGAAATTATGGGTTCCTCGCAGGTATGAAGTAACAAGATATGGTAGCAGATTGATTTGGAATTTTAGAGAATGTCCTTATCAGCCATTATTTACAGGAGATCCATTTGGTGATTTTACATTAGGTATCAATGGTAGGTTTATTTCCAATCTTAACTCACAACCAATTTCATTAGTAGAAAGAGCACTAAATACTCAGTTCCAATACTTTGCAGTAAAAGCTCTTCAAACAAAAGAAATATCTAAATACGAAGGATTTATTAAGAACATATCAGTTGATATGATTCCTGAGTATTTACATACTGATGAAAATGGTGAACCTCTGTATGAAGGTATTGATAAGATTGCAATGTTCATGTACTTGAGAAGAAGTCTTGGTTATGCACTTCAATCAAGAACTGAAGGCTTAATGCCTAATTACAATAGTGGTGCTGTTGTCAGACCTGAAATGGCAGGTGCATTTGGTGAGATTATACAAATGCAACAGTTCCTTGAATTATTAGATAGAGAGATTGGAATGCAAATGCTTGTACCACCACAAGCAGAAGGTGTTATTGAACCAAACAGTAATGCTTCTGATAATCAAATGGCTGTACAGCAGGGATATACTATGTCTGAAAGTTATTTTATTGAGTTTAATGAAATAATGAAAGATTTAATAAATGAATATCTTCGTCAGTTTAGAATGTATTATACTGACTTCTTTAGAAAACATCCTAATAGAAAAGAACATTTTCTAAACTATGTATCATCTGAAGGAGTAAAGAAAGTACTAAAGATTACTCCTGATATATTAGATCATGAAGATATTGGAGTGTTTATAGGAGATGAAACAAACAATGAAGAGTACAGAAAGTATATGTTACAATCTGCTCATGCATTTGCTCAAAATGCTGGACAGGGAATGGAAACACTTTCTAATTTGTTTTTGTCTATAATTAAAAAAGAGTCTCCTGAAAAAATACACAAGAAGATAACTATGGCTTCTAATGAGCAGCAGCAAAGAATGGAGCAAATGCAACAACAGCAACAACAAGCAATGATGCAAGCTGAGCAGAAGAAAGAACAAGTTGAGATTAATAAGATTATGGTTAAAGGAGAAATTGATAAAGAAATTAAAGCAATGGATCTTCAGAAATATATGATAGATAAAGACAGTGATAATGATGATGTTCCAAGAGAACTTGAAGCTGCTAAAACAATTCAAGATATGAACATCAAAGAACGCGAACAAAATAGAAAAGAAAGAGAAACTAATATGAAACAACAACAAGGTCAAAGACCTTCTTAATTTATTAAACAACAAGAACTATGGAAGATTTAGTATTACCAGATTTTGACTTTATAGATGATGAAATCAAAGGTGATGAAACCACCAATGAAAAAAAAGAAGACATTCTAGGAAAACCTTCTGCTTCAGAATTTCAAAATCAATTTAGTGATGAAGAACCTGATGATGAACCTGATTCTCAAGAAGAAGATGAAGAACCAAAACAAACTACAAAACGCTCTAAGCCTGCAGACGGTGAAGCATCAGGATTGTATCAGTTTTATCGAGACAAGGGTTTTATTGCAAATGAGTATGAAGATTTTGATGGTAGTTATGATCAACTAGCTCAAATATTAGAGCATGAAAATGCAACAAAACTTCAGCAATCACAAGAAGCTATTTTGCAAGCTATTGTAAATTCTCCAAACCCTGTTACTTCTAAGGTATTGGAATATGTTGTTACAAAAGGGAATGATCTTACTCCAGATGAATTTAGAAAAATTATTGATCGTGCTGAAGCAGCAAATGTAGATTTGACTGAAGAAAGTTTTAATGATGAGTCTGTTGCTGAAGATTATTTGACAAAGCAACTTATGGAACAAGGAGATGATGAAGAAACGATTGAAGAGATTATTGAGTTATATAAGGATAAAGGCACACTTAAGAAAAAAGCTTTAGCTGCCTTTAAAAAGGATTTATCTTTAAAAACCAAGGACTTAGAAAAAGAGGTTAACAAGGTTAAAGAAGAAAGAGCACAAGCTGAACGTAACATTGAAGAGTTTCAAAAGGGTTTTGTAGAAGCAATTAATGAAACTGGATGGATGGATAAGCGTAAGCAAATTGTTTATAATGAACTTGCACAAGGTGGTTTTAAAAATAAAATTGAAAGCATTTATAATCATCCAAGAGGCTTAGTTCAGCTGTTAGATTTTATGTCTTATTTTAATCCTGAAGATGGTACATTTAATTTAGATAACTATAAAAAGTCCTCAGTTTCAGACGGTGTGAAAGAAACAAAAGAGAATTTAATGAATTATTTTAGAGGTACAGGGAATCTTTCTGGGTCAGATAAGGGTTTTGGTACTAAAGTTAAATCTTTGAATGATATTGAATTTGCAGACTAATTTTTTACTTTAATTTTTAATTTTTAATTAAACTCGAATTTATTATGAATAGGAGAACAGCACTTAGTGTTGCCGAATATCAACAGTTTGGTGGCACTTTCTTTGACTCATATTCACATGCAGCCATGTTTCGTGACGAGAAGCCATTCCAATTTGGAGTGAAAACTGCTCGTCTTTTCTCTTCTGAGTTCATGGGTGAAATGGTGAATAAAAAGTGGACTTGGCATACAATGGCCAAAGGAAACTATTACACAATTCCCGGTGGTAAGGATGAGTACGAGTGGGAAGTTGTAGGTGATGCACTCATTGAGTATCGTGTCACAGGTATGCTTGAATCATCTGGCACTCAAATTGGCAAGGGTGGACAAGAAACTTTCCGTATTGTATTGAATCATCCACACGTTGAAAATCCAATGGTCTTAAAGACTGAGGATGACAATGCACCTTTAATTAAGGTTGTATCTGTTGGTACACCTGAATCTATGGGGCCTTATCAGTATGTAATTACTTGTAAGTTGCAGACTTCAGACCCTAATGCTTACATTGACTCAGCTTTAATTGATGAAGGAGCTACTCTCATTCGTGTTTCTTCTCAGGTGGGTGACGAAGATAACCCATTCTACGCTGGAGATGAGTATGGTAAGATGGCTAAACTGCGTGGTGTAGTTGGTCAGTCTGCCAACAAAGTAGAATTTTCTGACAAGTTTGTTCGTATGGAAATTTCTGCTGCCCGTAAGGGACAAAACAATAATGCCCCATACAAGATGGGAGGTGCTACTTACAAGGATGGAGGTTTCCATTCTGGTTACATTTATCAATCAAATATTACCAAGAAAGGAACTAACGAAACTATTCCTGCAGGATTCTTTATTTCTAAGGCAGAAGCTCGTTTGTTAGATCGCTCTGAGATGGATCGTGAATTCATGATGGAGTTTGGTAATCTTGAAATTTCTACTGAGCCTAACACAGGACATCCAATCAAAACTGCTCCAGGTTGGAGACAGATTGTTCGTGATGGTCAGTATTTCCCACACGATGGTTCATGGACACTTAACGAGTTGTATGATTTCTTACATCAGATTTTTGTAACTCGCCGTGGATTTATGAACCGTAAGCCTTACATGATTGGTGGTACTGGTTTTATCAGCTATCTGTCAAACCTGATTGCTGCTGAAGCATCTACTTTCCAAACTGTAGAGCCAGGTCTCTTTATTCGTGAGAACAAAGAACCTATTGGAGTTCACCCTAACGAGCTTGAATATGGTGCTCAGTTTACCAAGATTAAGTTGCCAATGGGTATTGTTGTAACTGTAATGTATGATCCATTAAAAGATGATCCACAAATCTACAGGGAAACAGCCCCAGGTTCTTACTTACCTCTTGAATCATTCTCATGTGACATTCTTGAGTTTGGTAAAACTGAAAGTGCTGCACAAGGCTCAACTGGTGAAAACATTACTATGGTATGTCAGGATATGGTAGATGAATACTACCATGTTTCTAATGTATATGACATTCGCAGGGGCCCCATCACAGATGGTGGTAATGCTTATTCTAACAACAAGAAGACTGGTATTTATCGTACTATGTGTGGTTCTCTTGCTGTTTGGGATACAAAAGCAATTGGTCGTATGGAATGGGTAGTGTAATTATTTAATTTAAATATAAGTCCATGTTAACGGAAATATTAAATAAAAAAGTATTTGTTATTCCTGTTCCACGAAAGAGTGTGCAGGGTCGAAGTGATTATGATATTAATCTGTCAACAGGAGAAAGAATCTCCGCTAATAGAACCAGAGCAAGAAATGCAAAGGTTAGAGTAAAGTTTACATCTCCTGACGGATTTAAATTGAAGACTGGCTTGGACGAAGTTGTTGACAATCCTTTTTATGGCTTAGAGCTTGATCAGATTGCCAATGACATTCGTCCAAGACAGTATTGGGCGAGCATTTACAATGAAGAAGTAAGGGATAGGAAAACTCTTCCTCTTCAAACATTGTATGAAATTATTGATGATCAACCAAAGAACTCTTATACTTCTGTAAAGAATTTAAGACCTGCGGATGCAAAATACAATAATGGAAAAGCTCCTACTGTTCTTGAGGATTTTGCTTTGTATCTAGATGATAACATGGCAGTTTTTAATGGGAATACATCAAGAGGGCGATTGGCTATTCTCTTGTTGGAAAACCATCCAAAAGTTGCTAAGTCACGAGAAGAAGCTAATGTAACTAAACATGAGTTTTACTTAGCATCAGATGATGAAGCAACAGCAAGGAAGAAGTCAGAACGCTCTAAGATCATGGAGACAATGGCAAATACTAAAGACTTGACTACTAACTATGATAAGTTTACAAGGTTCCAAGTAGCCAGTATTCTTAATGTAGTAAAAGACAAGCAGATTATTGAAACCAAAGTGGATAATGAACTTGAAGAATTTGTATTTATTCAAAAGTCTATTAGAAACGGAGGAACTCAAGAAGAAAGGCATAAGAAGTTCAATGAACTGTATGATCTTGTAAAAGCAGGAAAAGATGGTAAAATCAAATTATACATCAAATACATGTTTAAACAAGCTTTGAATTACAGGATTATTGTAAACTCAAATGCTGAGTATTTGTGGCTTTCTAAGAAAGACCATGAGAATGTATATAGGTTAGGACGAGATCTTGATAAGATTCACAATATGTTCCACCAAGAATATATTAACTATAATCCTGACGTTGATGAATATAATTGGTACAAAGAACTTGAAGAAGAACTTGTACGAACAGGAATTACTACACAAGCTGACTTATGATTATCGAGCAGTTACATAGCGAGGTTAAAAGAAAATGGGACATGTTAGGGAACAATGTTCGCCCCAATCTATCAGATTTGGAGGTGGACGTTGTTCTCAACACAGCCATATTTTTGTATACAGAATATGCGCTGTATAACAAAAACCCAAGGAATTTTAATTTCGGTTTTGAAACTACTCAACAAAGATTGGATATGATTCAAACTTTGGTTGTTGCATATCCTGAGCAACCAGAGATTGATTTAACGCCTTTGGGAGATAATATTTATAGAATTAATTTTCTAACAGATACTATTCTCCCACTTAAGTCATTAAGAAAAGCTCGCGTATATGATCCTGACTGTAAAGCATTTTACAATGTATTTATTTATCAACATGATGATTTAGATTGGAAACTAAAAGACTATCATTACAAACCATCAAAAGCTTGGAAAAGAGCTGTTGGTGTTATTAGAAATGATAGTTTATATGTGTATACAAATGGGGAGTATAGTTTAACTAAAGCTAGAATAACCTACATTAAAAAACCAAATGAGGTTGCACTTGGCACTTATACTATTCACCCTACTATTGAAGAACCTTTTCCAATTGCAATCAAACCTCAAGTAGAATGTGATCTTCCAGAAGATTATCATTATTTAATTGTTGACCTTGCTGTAGAAGAGCTGTCAAGGATCTATTTAGATGTTAATAGAAAGAATTTACAAACCGAGAAAATCGTTAATTTATCATGACTAATTCAAAAACATACCAAGATTATTGGTTCGTAGCTAAGGGTGATCAAGCCCTACCTATTACAGGTAATATTATTACAAATGGTATTGCTGATGGACAGTTAGGTGTAATTGCAGCTGACAGTTCAGGATCTTTAAATTCAGGAGATTTTGTAGACTCAGCTGATACTGCAGCTACAGTTCCTGCCATTAAGATTGTACAAGGTACACCTGCTAGTGCAGATTATTCTAACAATGTAGGATGGTTCAATGAAGACAAAGCATATGTTTCTTCACCTATTATTCGTAATGGTGAGATTCGTAGCTTCTCTGCTCAGTATGCTCCTGTTCAAGCTTACTCATCTTATTTGGCAGCTAGTTTTTCTGCTCCTACTGCTGACCACGAATATTCAATCTATACTACTTTAGATTCTATTCGTAAGGATCGTGATTATGGACGCAATCAGCACCGCATTCCACCTGCTTATTACAAAGCAGTTACTGGTGATGGTGTAGATGATTTGCTTGTAAACATTGCTCACAAGTACAACCGCTTTTCTAAATTAATTACTAACAAGCCTCGTCATTCAACTCACGAGATTGTTTGTTTAGGAATTGACATTAGTGGTGGAGGAGCAGGTACTGTTATTGGTGATATTGCAGTTGGAGATTCAGTAGATTTTATGACTCTTAACGGAGTAACATATTCATTTACTGCAAATGAAGCTTTCCTTCAAACATTCTACAATACTATTGCGAATACCACTGTAACTGCTACTTCAACTATTGAAGTTATTGACCCAACCTCAGTAGCTCCTGTTGATGCATTATTGTTTGTAGGATTAGATGAAGACCTTTCAGTAGGTACTGATCTTATTTACGACAGCAAAGCTAACATTCGTGCTCTTGAGTTTGGACGTGATTTCCAAACTGATATGAATGTTGCTGTAACTGAAGCTTCTACTAAGCAGAACGCATTAAACAGCTCACGAGTATTAAAGATTCGTTGGGAAGAAAGTGGTTCTACTTTACAAGGTACTATGCAATTAGCAGGATTTAGTGATACTCTTATCCTTCCTCCTAACTACATTGCAGATGGTACTGAGTACACAGTATTTACACTTACTACTGAGCGTAAGATTGATACTCTTACTATTGAGCCTAACTTTAAGTTTCGCATCAATATTTTAGTACCTGGTGCTAAAACCATTGTAGATGCAAAAACTGCAATTACTGTTGCAACTAATGACACTGGAACAACTTCTGATGCTGTTAATAATGATGGTTTAGAGCAAGTACTTGGTACTTGGTTAAAGAGTGCTAATACTCACCAATTGTTGGGAACAGCTACTGCTTCTACTTATTTTGCATAATTAAAATTTATCTTGAATGGCTACTGAATGGCGTATTAGAACTTCAGTAATCAAGAAAGATGAAGATATACCTGATAATATAGTTGCTGGAGGGGGAGATTTTCAAGATAAAAAAATCTGGTGGGCAAAACTATCAGATCTTCTTGCAGATCTCCCCGGCAGCACTTTTGGTGATGAAAGGGTAAAGTCTTCTTCTACAGACCCTACTACAGGGTATCTTGATTCCAAGGTTAGATATTCTGTAGAAGTTGATTCTAACTTTATACAGCTTACAAATGATGTTGAAACACCATTGCCATATCAAGTATATGGTACAAATCCAAATGGCACTCGTACTTGGATTGACAAAGCAAGCTTAGTTGTAGAACTTACAGATGATGATTTAGCAGTATCAGGTGACCCACAGTTATCTGATTTTGCAAATCTAGTAACAGCTAATAACTATGAAGATGCTTTTATCTTCTATGGTACAGCTGATAATCCTGAATTAGTATATTATGTAGACAAAGAAGGTAGTCTATTAAATATACTGTCTTCATCAGGAGGAAACCAGTTGCATTATGGAACTGATAATAGTGATTTCTTTTGGTGGATATGGGGACCCAATGCTAATCTAACAACACAATATGTAGGAGATAAAGTACAAATTGTAGTACCTGAAGGGTCAAGATTACTGTCTATTAAAATAGTACCTTATGCAGATATTTATACTGCAAACAATGACTTACTAGTTGAAATAATATACTTAGACAAATGGCTTTATGCAGATTATGCAGCGTATGTTCCTACATTACAAGTAACTGTCCATGATGCAAATTGGTCTAATGTCCCAACTGAAAACAGCCCTAATTACTTTATCCAAAATGTTGTTACAGGTATATACGAAGTAGAAACAGGGTCTACTACCAGAACTAAAATAGGATACATAATTCAAGATGCTAAAACCTTTTTTGCACAACCCGCATTTGACCTCAAATTTATACCATGAGAATATTTATTAGCATATTATTCTTATTATTTAGCTTATATTCTTACTCTCAAACTGTGGAATTATACCCAGGATGGAGAGTAGATGTAACTAGTATTGTAACTACAAGTGATTCTACTTACAATGTAAGCTTTAGTATCAATCATCCATACAACACTTATAATGGAAATGATGTACAACTTAATGATGTATTGTACACTAATTCTGTTAGCTATGGAGATGATTGTAACGAATATATAGTTACTAATATTATTGACCAATTTGCAGGTCAATTAGTAGTTACAGTAACTGACAGATTATCTCAAGGTATACCTGCTCAAGGTATTGGTGTGTTGGTAAGATTATCTGAAAGTGGATTGACTCATTGGATTGCAAATGTAAGTGATCCATTAAATCAATGTATTTCTGCTAAACTTGCAAGTTCTATTGAAAACAAATTTGTTGATATTGAAAACCAAATAGATTCCATCTATGCAGGTACATTCTCTATGTACATCTCTGATAATGATACTACAGTTCGGTTAATTACTGAAGATAGCATGTTTATTGTTGGTGATGCTGTACAATTAGATGGAAACAAATTTACAATAACCCAAGATGGGAACATAGATTCCTTCTATGTATACTTTGGAGCAGATAGTGTTGTATATATCCAACAAGGAGACACTATCTTTTTAGCAGCTTTTGCTCCTGTACCACCTCCAGGCATTGTAAATTGTAATAGCCCAACAGAAATTGTAGATGTTATTAACCCTGTTACAGGACGCACATGGATGGATCGTAACTTAGGAGCTTCACAAAAAGCCACATCATCTACAGATACAGCAGCTTATGGAGACCTTTACCAATGGGGTAGATTTGGAGATGGACACCAATGTAGAACAAGTGGAACAACTACAACAGTAGCAACAACAGCAGAACCATTTACAGGCGGTGTTTGGGATAGTCTTTTTATTTTTGGTTCAAACGATTGGTTAACTTCCCAAAATGATAATTTATGGCAAGGTGTAGATGGGATTAACAACCCTTGTCCATCAGGTTATAGACTGCCTACAGAAACTGAATGGAATGAAGAAAGATTATCTTGGAACAGTAATAATAGTGTAGGTGCCTTTGAGTCTCCTTTAAAGTTAACACTTGCAGGTCAACGTTTTTATAGTTCTGGAGCAATACTAACTACTGAATCTTTTGGTTATTATTGGTCTAGCTCAACTTCATGGCCTAATGATGTTAGTTATTTAGTTATTCAAAATAGTAATGCTACTATTGGTTCTTTTTATAAAAGTTTAGGTTATTCAGTTCGCTGTATCAAAGAACCATCAGGATTTACTACAACAGACACAATTATAAATTCTTTCAAAGCAGGATATTTATACGATGCAGATGATACAACTGCTATTCGTCCTGTTGTTATTGACAATGATATTTATTTCCAATTAAATGAAGAGGCTGTTGAAGATGTTGTTGGTACTGCATTAAGTAATGGAGATCATACGAATATTGTAATTACATATAATGACAATACCGGAGGATTTGCATTTTCTGCAATAGACACATCAGGACGTAACCAATCATTGAGTATTACCAATGATACATTATTTTTGGCTGATGCAGATACTACGTTGAAAGTGTTACTTCCTGAAGATTTAGTCTTTGATGGAGATTCATCAGTTACTAATGAATTACAAGATATTGATTCAGTTGTCTTATTGAACAACTTGCTCACGGTTTATATTTCAAATGGCGCATCTGCCTCAGTTGATTTGTCAGGGTATAGCCCGACAGATAGAGCTGATACGTCAGGTTATAACCTTACCTTTTATATCCAAAATGACAGCCTCAACCTGACTGATGGGATAGGAAACCTAAAAGTTGATTTGTCACCTTACCTTGACAACACAGACACCTCAGGCTACAATCAAAGCTTCACAAAAGTAGGTGACTCCCTCATCTTGGTGGATGGTACAACTCGCTTAGCAGTCTATGATCCAGACAGTGTGGGCGGCTTTGTGCTTCCGACTGATTCAATCACATTTAATAATAACGAGGCAGGCCCCGATGAGGCTGAACTCAATTGGGATGAAACTTTGGGGTATCTTGTCTTTGGTGGGCTTGGTGACCAACTCATTCAAATCGGTCAGGATCAATACTGGATGACAGTCAACCAATCGGGTGACCTAATTGAAAAGGGTGAGGTAGTCATGGCTGTCGGGGCAACAGGCAACTCAGGAAAGTTCTTAATTGAGAAATATCTTGCAGACGGAAACACAGACCCGAACTATCTGCTCGGTGTTGCTGCTCATGACATTCCAAATGGAACCGAGGGCTACGTCATGCATCAAGGTAAGATCCGCCAAATAGACCTTACAGCCTATAACACAGGCCAAGTCCTTTATGTCTCACCAACCGTGGCAGGCGATTGGGTAACCGCAGAGCCATCAAACGGATATCAGAAATTGCCTATTGCTTTTGTAGTTGATTCTTCTGCTAACGGAACCCTTGCGGTGCGAGTCAAAACAGGCGAATCTCTCAGAGACCTTCATGACGTAGATGTCTCATCTCCTACGGATGGAAGCCTCATCTCCTACGATTCGCTTCTTGGCTATTGGGTGACAAAAGCAGATTCAGTCATTGATGATGATGCGGATTCACTCAATGAGATTCAAGTGATTTCAAAGTCGAATGATACGGTTTATCTGTCGAAGAATGGAGGCTTTATTTTAGATGCAAACATCGACTCCTTTTACATCAACTATTACGGAGTGACCACAAGGGTCGCTCAGGGGGATACTTTTTATATCAGTAGTGAGGGCATTTATCCCGATGGTTATGTCCATTGCGGAACACCAACAGTTGTCAATCCAGTAACTTCAACCACAGGAGCTGTATGGATGGACAGGAACCTTGGAGCAAGTCAAGTGGCAACTGCTTTTAATGATGCAAATTCTTATGGTGATTTATACCAATGGGGACGATTTGCAGATGGGCATCAATGCAGGGATTCAGATACAACTTCTGTGAATGCGACAACAGCTGTTCCAAATGCTGGGAATACTTGGGATGGAAAGTTTATTGTTGAGCCAAGTTCTCCGAATGACTGGCTTGTTCCGCAAGATGACAATCTTTGGCAAGGGGTGAGTGGAGTGAATAATCCCTGCCCTGGTGGATATCGGATTCCGACTGAAACTGAGTTAAATGCTGAAAGATCAACTTGGCCATCTAATAATAGTGCAGATGCATTTGCTTCACCTTTGAAAGTGCCAGTTGCGGGCTACCGCTTGAGCGGCTCCGGGGCCCCTAGCAGTATCGGGTCAAACGGCTTTTACAGTTCGAGCTCAGTCTCGGGGTCTCTTTCCCGCATCCTGTACTATGACAGCAGCATTGCCGCCTTGAGCTCCACCAACCGGGCCAACGGGCTCCCTGTGCGTTGCATCAAAGAATACAGCGAATTCGACCTTAACGGAATCTACGACAACAGAAACGATTCACTTGACGCAACTGTCAAAGAAATAGGAATCACAGAACAGCTGTCCTTCGACAATTCAACCCTCGTAATCGACGGAGAAAACAATCGGGTGGGAATTGGTACTGCGAGTCCTTCTGAGGTGTTAGATGTGGTTGGGGATGTGAAGATTGATGGGAAGATTGATTTGAATGATGGGGGTCAGAGTGTTTTTATTGGAGATGACGCAGGGTTAAATGATTATGGGAGTGATAATAGGAATGTGGGCGTTGGCTATGAAGCATTAAGGAATAACACAACAGGATATCAGAACACAGCCACCGGATATCAGGCATTACGCAGTAACACAACAGGAATTTATAACACAGCCAACGGATATTTTGCATTAAGCAACAACACAACAGGGGGTTCTAACACAGCCAACGGATATTTTGCATTATTCGGTAACACAACAGGTAATTTTAACACAGCCAACGGTAGGCAAGCATTACGCAACAACACAACAGGTAATAATAACATAGCCACCGGATATTTAGCATTACTCAGTAACACAACAGGTAATAATAACATAGCCACCGGAAATATAGCAGGTAGATACACAAGTACAGGTGCAGAAAACACACTTCCAAACAATTCCGTATTCATTGGTTACGACGCAAGACCAAATGCAGATATTGAAACAAATCAAATAGTCATCGGCTACGAAGGAAGAGGCGAAGGGTCAAACAGTATCAAAATAGGAAATGCAGACCACGATTCCACCTTCATTGAAGGAATCAAAGGCCAAACAACAGGCAGCGCACCAAATGTGCATATCACGGCAGATGGAAGATTGATGGAGTCAACCTACACAGATATTGATTCGTTTTACATAAATTATTATGGAGACATAAAAAATATTCAAAGAGGGGATACCATTTTAATTAGCAACGAGGGAATTTATCCAGATGGTTACGTGCATTGTGCAGAACCAACTAAAGTAAATCCAGTAGTTTCAACCACAGGGGCTGTGTGGATGGATAGGAACCTTGGAGCGAGTCAAGTCGCAACTTCCTCAACTGATGCCAATTCGTATGGAGATTTATTTCAGTGGGGCCGATTCGCAGACGGGCATCAATGTCGAGATTCAGATACCACTTCTGTTAATGCGACAACGGCTGAACCATTTACAGGAGGCGCATGGGATTCTCTATTTATAACCGAAGGCGTATCTCCTAATGATTGGCTTGATCCACAAAATGACAATCTTTGGCAAGGAGTTAATGGGATAAACAATCCTTGTCCAAGTGGGTATAGATTACCAACTCAATCAGAATGGCAAGCAGAGGATAATACTTTTAGTCCAAATACAAGTGTAGGAGCATTTAATTCGCCACTCAAATTGACAGCTTCGGGCAACCGCCTACGCAGCTCCGGTGACTTCTTAAATGTCGGGTCTTACGGCTACTACTGGTCAAGCTCAGTCTCGGGGTCTCTTGCCGGCATCCTGCGCATCTACAGCACCGATGTTGACTTGATTTACGGGGCCCGGGCCAACGGCAACCCCGTCCGCTGCATAAAACAATTAGGCGCACCTAATGGAATCTATGATAATCGCAACGACTCCCTCAACGCACTTGTCAAAGAAATAGGAATCACAGAACAACTTTCATTCGATAATTCAACCCTCTTAATAGACGGGGAAAACAATCGGGTGGGGATTGGGACTGCAAGTCCTTCTCAGGTTTTGGATGTGGTTGGGGATGTGAAGATTGATGGGAAGATTGATTTGAATGATGGTGGGAATAGCGTGTTCGTTGGAACAGATGCAGGGTTAAATGATGATGGAAGTAATAATCAAAATGTTGGGGTTGGCTATCAGGCATTACGGTCAAACACAACAGGTACTCTTAACACAGCCACCGGGACTAAAGCATTATACAGTAACACAACAGGATTTGAAAACACAGCCAACGGGTTTCATGTATTATACAGTAACACAACAGGAAATTATAACACAGCCAATGGGCTTCAAGCATTATACAGTAACACAACAGGAAGTTATAACACAGCCAATGGGTATCAAGCATTATACCTTAACACAACAGGAAATTTTAACACAGCCAACGGGTTTCATGCATTATTGAGAAACACAACAGGTACTCTTAACACAGCCACCGGGGTTTACGCATTATACAATAACACAACAGGATATGCTAACACAGCCAATGGGTATCAGGCATTATTCAACAACACAACAGGATATCAAAACACAGCAAATGGCTTTCAAGCATTACGCAACAACACAACAGGATATGCTAACACAGCCAACGGATATCAAGCACTAAACAGTAACACAACAGGTAATTTTAACACAGCCAACGGGGTGTGGGCATTATACAGTAACACAACAGGTAATTTTAACACAGCCAACGGATATCAAGCAGGATATCTAACAAGTACAGGTGCAAACAACACACTTCCAAACAATTCCGTATTTATAGGCTACGATTCAAGACCAAATGCAGACATTGAAACCAACCAAATCGTAATAGGTTCAGGAGCAAGAGGTTTAGGTAGTAATACCGCAGTGCTTGGTAACTCATCAATAGTTACAACACGGTTACAAGGTAACGTAGGTATCGGGACTGATGTTCCATCTGAAAAATTAGATGTTGTGGGGGATGTGGAAATTGATGGGAAGTTGGATTTGAATGATGGGTCAGGTAGTGTGTTTATTGGGACAGATGCAGGGTCAGCTAACACAACAGGGTTTAATACAGCCACCGGATATAGGACATTATACACCAACACAACAGGCACGCGTAACACAGCTATCGGGAGTATGGCATTATACAACAACGAGACGGGATATCAGAACACAGCCAATGGGTATCAGGCACTTTATAACAACACAACAGCGTATTTTAACACAGCCATCGGGGATAGAGCATTATACAGTAACACAACAGGGGTTGTGAACACAGCCACCGGGAATTTCGCACTAAACAGTAACACAACAGGTTCTTTTAACACAGCCACCGGGGTGTCAGCATTATACAGTAACACAACAGGATTTAGAAACACAGCCAATGGCGGTGAGGCATTATTCCTTAACACAACAGGCAATAATAACACAGCCACTGGCTATCAAACATTACGCAGTAACACAACAGGAAATAATAACACAGCCCACGGATCTTTTGCATTATACAGTAACACAACAGGAGATTATAACACAGCCACAGGGGTTCAGGCATTATACAGTAACACAACAGGGAATAATAACATAGCCAATGGGTATCAAGCATTATACAGTAACACAATAGGAGTTAATAATGTAGCAAATGGGTTTTATGCCTTACGATCCAACACAACAGGAACTAATAATGTAGCAAATGGATATTTTTCTTTATACACAAACACAATAGGAATTAATAACACAGCCAACGGATATTTTGCGCTAGGTAATAACACAACAGGAAGTCACAATACTGCCAACGGACATCTTGGGTTAGTAAGCAACACAACAGGGAATAATAACATAGCCATTGGGTATCAAGCAGGCAGATACACAGGTGACTTTTTACTCAACACAGACTCAGATAATTCAATATTTATAGGCTACGATTCGAGACCTCAACTTGATAGCCAATCTAATCAGATAGTGATTGGAGACCAAGCAATTGGCAACGGATCAAACAGCATCACAATCGGAAATTCTAACCACGATAAAACATACATCGAAGGAATCTATGATGCAACAACAAACAACAGTTCAAATGTATACATCACTTCAGATGGTCAACTTAAGCGTTCATTGACTTCAGTTAGTGTATTTGACTCAATTTATAGCGTTGCAGATAGCATCATATTTATAACGCCGAATGATACTTTTAATGTCTCATTTGAGGTTCAAACTGATGATTGGGGAACTCAAGTGGTTGTATCAGATTCAACACTTGATGGCAATGGAACAACAGGAAGCATTCTAAAATTAGCAAAACAAGACGCAACAGATGGACAGGTTCTAAAATGGAACGATGCCTTGATGACATGGAAACCAGCTGATGATTTAGATGAACAGGACATTGATGGATTGACATTCGACACAGGCACAGGAAGCCTGACTGTCGGAATCACAAACGGCTCAAGCCAAACCATAGACCTTGATGGGAGGTATCTACAGACTGAGGTCGATGGAAGCACTATAAACGAGCTTCAGAACTTGAGTCTGGTTGGCGATTCAATCAAGATATCAAACGGCACAGGGATTGATATTTCTGCATATTTGGACAACACAGATACTGATAGCATTTTAGTAGATAGTCTTGGTACTATCTTAGTCAAAAATCGTGGAGATGTAATTAGGTTAATTCCAGATACAGATGAGCAGAACCTAAGCATTGTGAGTGATTCATTACTGATTGATAGAGGTTCTGGGGTTGACTTATCTGTTTATCTTGACAATACCGACACCTCCGGCTACAATTCAGCTTTGAGTCTTGTAAATGATACAATTTACTTGACAGATGGAAATGGAACGCTTGGGGTCTATGTACCTGGTGATGATTGGGGTGATGATGTGGTTCAGACTGATACAACGCTGACAGGAAATGGTACGGCCGGTTCTCCGCTTTCCGTAGTCTTTCCTGCGGATGAGGTATTCGATGGGGACAGCTCGGTGACCAATGAGATTCAGACTTTGAGCTGGTCAGCAGGCACAAGTGGAAATGATGAAATTACTTTGTCAAACGGAGGTTTGACTGTCACCATTACAGACGATGTGAATGATGCCGATGCAAGTGCTACAAATGAGGCTTGGACGATACGAGACGATGCTGCAAATACCGATTTGATTTCAAATGGAACTGTGTTTTTCAACGGAGTCGGCAATATCTCAACTTCATTATCTGAACCGAGCCCGGGCTTTTTCACGCTTGACATTACGAGTTCAGACACATCAGAGCTTCAAACCTTGAATGCAGGAGACTACATGCAAGTCACAGGGGATGGAATAAACACGCCATGGGAGGCCACCTTTGATGTAAATGCTTCCTCCTATGCCACTCATGTGCTTCTCTCAAATCAAGGCAATGAGGTTGTAAAATATCCGAATAGCATCTACACGATGAGCCCTGACCAAATCCTTGTGTATGATACGATTGTCCAGTCAACACTTGGGTGGAAGCCAATTAATATATCTTCTGTAAACACCGATGACCAGCAACTTGGTTGGACGCAGGATACGGGATTATTAACATTGACAAATAGCTCTAACGTTACTATTGATGTATATGATGGAATTACAAGAGGTCTTGTACCTGATTCAATAGGTGTTGTTAGACCGGATGATTATTATTTAAACATGGATGGTACATGGAAAGTACCCGTTGATAATAATAACTATGTGGAATCAATTACAATGCTTGACCCTGAAGATGACGACACTTGGAGAATTACACTAAATAGATCCGGTGTGCTTGCAGATGTAATTGAAGATGTTGACCTATCAAAATACCTTGATAATACAGATACCGATTCGATATATTTTAGACATTTCAATATTGTTCAAAATATTACTCGAGGAGATACAGCTGTTGTTAGCTATGTTGTTTCTGATTATCCTGACGGATATGTGCATTGTGATACAAATGATATCACAAAAATTAAATCTGTGACATCTACAACTGGCAGGGTTTGGATGGATAGAAATCTTGGGGCTTCAAGAGTAGCTATTTCTTCAACCGATACAAGTGCATATGGAGATTCATTACAATGGGGCAGATTCGCTGATGGTCATCAATGCAGGAATAGTGCAACAACATCTACAAATGCGACAACTGCTGCGCCAAATTTAGGAAATACATGGGATGGAAAATTTATTACCGAGTCTTTTTCCCCATATGATTGGCTTGCTACACAAAATGACACTCTTTGGCAAGGTATAGATGGCATCAATAATCCTTGTCCGACAGGATACAGGGTGCCTACTGAATCGGAATTAAATGCAGAAATATCTACTTGGTCAAGCACCAATAGTGCAGGTGCATTTTTATCTCCACTAAAATTGCCAAATTCGGGAGGAAGGTATTTTAGCTCTGGAAGCCCCTTTAATTTGGGTTCGGGCGGTGCATACTGGTCAAGCTCAGTATCTACTAATTATAGTAGATACCTTAGCTTTACTGCAAGTGATGCCGGTTTGTTGCCGTTTTTTAGGACTTACGGCCTTTCTTTGCGTTGCATTAAAGACCAAAATCCAACACAATACATTCTTGATGAATCAAATTCAAATAAACTAATTGCTATATCAGAAGACAATGAATTCGAATATGTAGATAAAAGAAGACCTCTATATACAAATTATACAGTAACTGAAGGCGGTACAGTAACTGTTGATTTGAGAAATCAGCCTCATGGTATACATAACGTAACTCCAACGGGACCATTCACTAATGGGTATACTTTAAATATATCTAATGTATTTACAGATAATACAAACTACGCTTCTGAATATACGATTAGTTTGTTTGCTGCAGGAAATGGAAATGCAGTTGATGTTAATTTAGATTCTAACTATACATGGATAAGTCAATTAGGAAATGCAATAACAATTTTTCGAATTGGCGATGATAGCGGATTTAGATTAGAACTTTACACAATAGATGGAAATACTATATACACTAACATAAATCAATAACTATGAAAAACTTAATTATTTTTATCCTTTTCCTTCCAGTCATCTGCTTTGGCCAAAGTGATCCACTCCTTGGAGTCCAGAAAGACAGCACACTTGTCATTGATTCGGTTATGGTGATTGATACTGTCATGGTAGGTGATTCCATGACATTTGACACCTCGTTTATGCAGGCCAATTACTATGCATACCAGTATACACTCATCGACACCATCGGAGATGTGGAGGCTGGTAATTACTATGTCAGGGTTGAGGTACTTGACTCTGCTGCGCTTATTAGAAACCTACATGAAAAGGTCAAAGATTACTTCGATAGAGTGGGCGAATACGAGGGCATGAAAATCAGTTCACTTCAAGGCGGTGCTGCTTACAGGCGAAAGGCTGAAGAGGTATTTGGAACTGACTCATATCGGACTGAAGTCATGCCACAAGTTCGGGCTGAGATGGCTGGCTCGTATGTCTTGCGCTATGGCTCTGAGATTGTGGTTGTCAACCTTAATCAAAATGGTCAGGCAAGAGATGCTGAGAATACACTTTACTTTACCCATGTCCCTTTATCATCGACCTGGTCGGTTGTCATCGACCGTCAGAATGCAAACGAGAGGATTGAGATATTCAAAGTTCGTGGAGATCTTTGGGTAGGCGATGGGTCAAAGGGCAGATTCATTCTTCGCAGGCGCAGATAATTACAAACCCAAAAATATCAACCCCCCATGCTGCTCAAACTCATCCCAATCTTTACCGAAGTTCTCAAGTCCCAAGGCTTTAGTGTCGCTTTAATGATGAGCGTGGCGGCATGGTTCGCATACGACAATCACCAATATCGGGTGAAGGTTAATCAAGAATACGAAAAGCTGCAAACCGAAGTCCGAGCCTGTAATGACCAAATCATTGAAATTTACCGCGAGGAAAGAGAAAAGATGCTTGAAACTATTGAAAAGAATACCGATGTGCTTTCTGAAATCAAGAATAAAATCAAATAAAAATCAAACAATCATGCCAGCAGCAAAAATTCAAGACGTACTCACTAATACAGAGTGCTACGCAGCCAACATCGCAGAGCTTGCCAAAAAGCTCGACAAAGAAATTGAATACGAGAAAGACCCAGCCACAGGGCAGGAGGTCATCAAGCTTGATTTCAAGTCAGGAGTTGAACTTCTTCAAATCGTATGGGATCAGGTCAAAGAGACCGCTAAGGAATGCGCAGACAAAAAGATTGAGGTCAAGTTGCCCGGTGGCATCTTTGGCCTCATTGCCGGGGCGGCTCTTCAGGCGCTCGGCTTCAAGTTATAGATGCTTTTCATGTTTTCATGGTTTTTTGGAAAATGGTGTAGGGGCGCGGTCGAATCCGCGTCCTTTTTTTTATCTCAAATCTGACAGATGAAAATTCTAAAAGTTAATGATAGATGTATTGAGGTCTCTTGCGACTATAATTTCGGCAAAGACTTCGAGCAGTGGTTTCTCCTGACTGCCGACCAGCACTATGACTCTACCCATTGTGACCGTAATCTACTCAAGCGGCACCATGAGAAGGCAGTTGAAAGGAATGCTGGTATTTTTTGCTTCGGTGACCTGTTTGACGTCATGCAAGGGAAAAATGACAGACGAGGCAGTAAGGGAGATCTGAGAGAGGAATACAAAGGCGGCAACTACTATGACCGCGTGGTTGACGATGCCACCAATTTCTACAAGCCGTATTCTCAGAACTACATCGCGATGACTTACGGGAACCACGAGACCGCAATCATCAAGCACCAGGAGACTGATGTGCTGAAGCGACTTGTTGACGGACTGAATACTGATGGGAGTGATGTGCAGCTTGGGGCCTACTCGGGATGGATAGTATTTCGGTTTCATTCAAATGAGGGCAGAGTTCGCAAGTTTCGACTATTCTACCATCACGGTTCTGGTGGTGGTGGCCCGGTCACAAAGGGAGTGATTCAAACAAACAGAAGGGCTGTCTATCTCCCAGACGCTAACATCATCGTCACAGGCCACATTCATGAGGCTTGGCACTTGGAGACTGTGCAGGAGCGAATCAATAAGGTCAACACTCCGTATCTGTCAACCCAGCACCACGTTCAGCTACCGACCTACAAGGAGGAATACTTGGATGGGGTCGGCTGGCACGTTGAGCGCGGAGCTCCGCCAAAGCCACTCGGAGGGTATTGGTTGAGGTTTTACTTTTCGACCAGGGATGATGTGACGTTTGAAGTTATTCGGGCGCAATAAAAAAGCCCCGACCAATGGGCCGAGGCTCTGAGAGAATTAGGGTGGTGGATTAAACTATACGCTTGCTATAAGACCAAATCTGATCACCTACTTTGTACCAAATTTCATAACTCTCAGTTGCGTCTTTTTCTGAATTGAGATCTTCAAAAACCTTATTAGCTTCATCTTCGTCTTTTGTAAAGTGCGTACATTCGTATTGGAATTTCTCGCAAGATGCTACCTGTGAACGGATCACGAAAAACTCAAATACTGTCCAAGTTAATCTTGTTGCTAATTCTTTTGAGTCCATGGCTTGAATGATTTAGGTGTTATGGCGTTATTGCCGTTGTGTTGTACAAATGTAATACATTGTATAACAATACGCAAGTTTTTTGTGAATTATTTTTGAAAATTACCCTTTTTGGGGTAGAAAAAAGCCCCGACCTGGTCAGGGTCGGAGCCATTCATTCAACTAAATCACAACGAGAATTATCTTGGGTCGAGCACGAAGAGCTTGTATTTCTCAATCACGCGTACCAACTTCCTCCAATAGTGAGGGTCACCTGCGTATCCTGCTTCAGAGAGGGCCTGAGCGGCTTTTGTGTAATTGTCTGCCTCTCGGACAGATTTATATCTATCTGCGCTTAGAACGAGGCTATGGGCGCGCCATCCGGCCCAGTCTGTCTTGAAGCTCGTAAAGGCACATCGGTCAGGGCAATCGTCACTTGCATAGATGATGCCTTTGATTTCTCCGGCCATGTCACCATCCCAGCTCCGGTGTTTGAGACCAAAGTGGTTCTTTCCTTCGATGGCCAGTCTTGAGGATCCGGCACCAGACTCAAGGATTGCTT
>Ga0208767_1000770_pt1 | contig 26253 bp, 45 predicted proteins | sample VirMetDEL_Mar_21_FD_184514 | JGI IMG/M metagenome (GOLD analysis project Ga0208767, IMG submission 184514) | Aqueous microbial communities from the Delaware River and Bay under freshwater to marine salinity gradient to study organic matter... | ecosystem: Environmental > Aquatic > Marine >... | reverse complement strand
TCTTCTACTTCAAGCACTCTTTCAGTAACAGTTAAAGTTCCTGCATCTGCATAATCACAAGTTGCATTAACTATAAAATCATCACCCATAGCTACTTTTTGAATTACTTCTTTAAAAGCTATGTTTGGTAGAACAGTCATTCCACCATTATCTAAGGTTTTCCCACTTAGAAGGGCTGCTGCGATGTATCTATTTTTAAATTCACCGGCATATGTTGTTGTAATTGTTGTTGCCATTTTTTTTTAATTATTTAATTTTTGGTAAATTCTCTGTTGTAAAGTTTTAGGATAATTTGATTTATTTATTTTAAATCCTTCTTCTTTGATCTCTGGAGAATGTTTAATTGGTTCAGGTGTTTCAGTAGAAAGCTCAACTTCAGTTGACAATTCTTCTTTAACTTCTTCTTTAGCTGCTTCAACTTCTGTATCTCCACCTTCTTTGGCTTCTTTAAGTTTAGCAACAGCTATTTCTAAATTTTTAATTCTTTTTTCCATTCCAGCCCAGTCATAAACTGCTGCTTCATCATCTGGCATCATATCTTCTTTCTCCTCTTTCTTCTCTTCTGCCATTTCTTCTTCTTTAGCTGGTACATCATCAGATACATCTCTCATATCTGCTATTAAACCCTCTTCTTCAACTACTAATAACCTTCCATCTTCAAGGATATATTCTCCTACTGGAAGTGCTATTTTTTCATCATCTGATTTAATAAATACTGCTTCGCCTTTTTCGAATTTTTCAGCTTCTACAACAGTACCGTTCTGTAATTTCATTTCGGCAAGATTAACTTCTTCAGTTAGTTCTACACCTACTATGGATTTGATTTTGTTTAATACTTCGTTTGCTTTCATAATAGTAATGTAATTTTATTATTAAAGTGTTATACCTTTTTTTTTAATTAACTCATAAACATTAAATCTGCTTCACCACCAAATGCACTTCTTTTACTCATTTCATCTTGCAGCTTTATTGCATCTTGCATACCATCTATTGAATTAGCATTAACCCCTAATTCTTTGGCGGTTATTTTAATTTTATCCATAAGTTTAACCATTTGCGAATATAATGGCGATTTTTCTTTTTCCATTTCATCAAGTTTGTTTGACAAAGAGTTATAATCACCTACTGCTTTTCTAAGTGTTTTTTGTTCACTTTTTATTTTATTTTCAAAACTTTTAATTTCTTTTATAATTTGTTTTGATTTATTTAATATTTTTTTTAAATCTTCTATATCTGATAATTCTACTTTATGAGTTTCTAACTCAGTTTTCTCTACTGAATTAAGTTTTTTGTAAATCGTTTCTAATGTTTTCATAATAGTAATGTATTATTTATTAATTATTGTTATACCTTTTTTTTATGCTTGTGTTTTTCCTACACCTTGAGCCCTTAGTGTACCATTACAGCATTTAGTTTTATAAGTACCATCATCACATAAACAACCTTTTCTGCTTCCAGCTCTTGGTGAGGTTCTGCTTTTTTCACCTCTTTTAATTTTATTTCTCATAATTATTAATTTATATGTTTTTCACATGGCATATACCAAGTTTTATTTTCAAATTCGTGAGTATGATAACCTTTACAACCTATGTTCTTAGCTATCTCTTCTGCTTTCTCTTGTGTGCTATAAGCTAACCGATCATCTATAACAGCAAAATCATCATCTATAACCATAGAAGCTAAATCTATTTCACCAAGTTCTTTAAGTTTGCTTTTACTCCAACCTAAAGCAGATTTACCACCCCACAATAAATAAGAAATAGTTCCACACGCTTTAGTATCTCCTTCATTATAGTATTCTTCTGCTCTTGATAAATAGCTATACATTCTTTTAATCGTATCTACACTAACTGCTTCACCTTTTGCTAATTGTTGTGCCCTTACTTTTCCAACTTGAGTAGCACATTTATTATTAACTTTTTCGTTAAGTTCAATACCTCTTTTAGCATTGTTGCTTACTGAATCAGGATAATCAGAAAAGCTTTCTAAACTAATCTTTTTTTTTTAGTAAATAGATTTTTAATTTCTTCTATTTTTTTAAGTGCTTCTATTTCGCTTTCATCTTTACTTGCTTGAATAGTTGCTTTATCTGCAAAGTAACCTTCAATAGAAAATCCTTTTACTTTTCCTGTTTTTACAAAATCATTCCATATTTCAGAATTGTTAACTTTCATTGATATCATCCAAGTACCAACAGGTACATCTAAACCGTAAATAGCTGATTTATCTTTTTCAGTATTTTCTACTATCCAACTTTCAACTACTGTTAAATTATTAATATCTAAATTATGTTCTAAGGTTGCGTTGTTTTGATTGCCATTTTTAAAGAATAATTCAGAAGCTTTTCTAACTGTTTCATTACTAAAATAAACATAGTAATCTTCATCATCACCTTTTCTAAAAATTGGTTTATTAGGAATTAAAGCAGCTCCCATAAGTATTTGTTTTTCATCATTTACTTTAGCTAACTTAATTTCCTGAGAATTTAAACTTATGAAATCTGATTCTATTGCTCCAGCAGATACTAAACTCACCGCTTCGATTCCATTTACTTCGTTTTCTTCATCTATTAAAAGTTCTATTATTTTCATTGTTTCTATTTTTTAAAATGTTGCTGTATCTATTATATTGTTTTCTAATGCTTGTGCTGTTGTTACATCACCACTAACTACATAAGCTTTAACTGGTGTATTGTTGTTTTGGCCTAAAGCAGTTGCAATTTGATTAAATCCACTTTGCCCTACTATATTAAAATCAGGTGCTTGTTGTGTTGCACCAGTTGAAGAATAAGAAGGTGAAGTACCACCACCACCACCACTTGAACTTGATCCTTGAAATTCTGTTGCCTGAATCTGTTTTACATTTAACAAACCACCAGTAACCGCTGCAGCTGCTGCTGCTATACCTAATGCTGGGCCTACTACTGGTACACCTACTAAAGATTTATAAGCTGCTGTTGCACTTGCATAAGTATCAATTAATGCTTGTGCTATGTTGGCAGCCTTCTGAATTTTAAAAGCTTTCTTTTGTTCTTTTTCACTTTCACCAGCAAAGAGTTGAGCTAAATTAGCTATTGTAGTTAAAGTGTTTTTTACTCCATCTATTTTTTGCTGTTCTATTTCATCTTCTTTTTTCTTATTTTCTAACCTTGCTTGTGTTAGTTCATTATCTAAAGTAGCTTTTCTAATATTAGATTCTGATATGAAATTTTCTAACTCAATTTGAGAATCTACATAAGCTTGAGTATCTTGTTTATAAGAATCTCTTTTTAGGGTTAACCTTTGTTCTTCTATGCCTCTTTCAATCTCAAGGTTTTCAAGTTGTTTTAAAATTCGTTCTTCATCACCTTTAATTAATTCAGCGTTTGCGTTTAATTCGTTAATTGTTCTTTCTGCTGTTGCATCTTTTATAGTTTGTTCAAGTTCAAGTTGCTCTTTACTTAATGCTAAATCGTTTGCTTTCTGCTCACTTCTAAAACCTTCTATTTGTGCTAATACTGCTGTTTTTTCATTTTGTGCTTCTAATAATGCTATTAAACTTTCTTGCGTTCCATTTAAGTCGTGTTGTGCTTGTGCTTGCCTAATTTGTAAATCAACTTGCTTTAGCATAGCTTCCTCTTGTTCATCAAGAACAGCTTTTAAATCATCATTAGCTTGTATTCTTTCAGCAATAGTATTTCTTTCTTCATCTCTAACTTGCCTTAGTTTTTCTGCTTCTCTATCGTATTGCTCAACTAAACCTTGTTGTTGTACTCTTGCTATCTCTGCTGCTTTTGCAAGCTCTACATTTGCCTTTGCTCTAGCAATACTTGATTTAATATCTATTTCAGATATTTTACCTATTGCTGTTGTTGTAAATTCTGTTATTTCTCCTGCTGCTTCACGTACATTATTAAAAATATCTACATAAGCACCGCCTAAATCTTTACCAACTTGAAGCACATCTTCACCAGTTTCTGCTAATGATGCTTTTAATTCCTTTATAGTTTCAGGATCGCCATCACCAAGAAAAGAAGATTCCCATGCTAATTGTGCACCTAGAACCGCTGCTTTAATTGCGTTAAAAGTTAGCTTCAATGGTGTTAGTGCAATTGTAATAACTGAATCTACGATTTTACCCATAGCATTAAAACCATCATTTGCTTTTCCTAATTCATCAGCAGTATTAAAAATAGCATTGAATAAATCATTAAATATTATTGTTGTCGTTTCACCTATAACATTAAAGGCATCCATAACCCTTTGGTTAGTTTGAAACAATTCTGTTAACTTAGCAAAGGCAGTAATAATTAAACCAATACCAGCAGCTTTAAAAGCTAACCCTATTTTATTAATTGCACCTCTAACACCACCAGCAGTTTTATCAGTTGCCTTTAACCCTTTGTTTAATTTACCTGTTTGCTGTTCAGCATCCTTTATACTATTAGGCACACCTTGAATACTCTTATCCAGCTTTTTAACATCTTTCAATGCTTTAGCTGTTTCAATATTCATTTTAGCATTTAACTCCTTTTTAATCATAATTCCTTGAGTTTATTTTCTAATTTTTTAATGTAAAAACCTTCTTTAAATGTTAGTGCTACTTTGTTAACTCCTAAAGCAATAATAATATTTTTATCGTATGCTTTAATCTCTTTTATAAACTCTAATGCTTCTATTATTGTTTTCATTTAGCTTGGTTCGTTTAATAGTTCTAATGTACTTCTACCAGTTTGTAAATCAGTAGTTATTTTATTAATAGTATATGCTTTACCTGAAATAAATACTTTATCAGCTAAACTATAAGTTAATAAGAATTTCAACGGCAATACTGCTTTAAATTTAAATATTCTTGTTTTAGTGTTAAATACTCTTTGAATATAAGATTGATAAAACTTCTGAAATAGGCTATTATTATTCCCCCCATAATCTGTTAAAGTATAGCTGTTTATCTCACTACCAAAATTAAGATTATAAGCTGGAGCTGTTGAAACACTTCCTAACTCATTTGCATTATGTGGCATCCAATAATTAGTAATTGTAGTTCTTGTGCCTACTGGTACTAAACCACCAGCAGTAGGCCTTGTACTATCTACATAGTTTATAGCTGTGCTAATGCTTGTATTATAAATACCATAAAACAGCAAAGGTGAACCAACAACAGAATTACCATCACTATCAACACTTAATCCATATTGTATTTCTGTATTAGTACCAGTTGTTAAATCAGGTAATCTTTCGTAAAGCATATGACCAAAAGGAGAAATTATTTCGTATTTATTACTTTGACTTGCATCTGCTATAAAATCTAAACTCCCATATTCTAAATTATTTAGGTTTAAAAATGCTTGTGCAAGTTTTGTTTTAGGTTCAGGAAAATTAAAACTAATGCTGCTAAATGGTAAAGCTTCGCCAACAGTATGTTGGTTTTTTTCTACATATTCTGTTAAATTGTGTGTTGTTGTGCTATCTCCATAAAAATCATTTAAAGTTTTAACTACTATTTCATTATCTGAATTTAAAAAAGCAGTTAAGTTAAACATCTTAAACAAACCTTTAAGAAAATCAAGAACTTTAATATCAGGCACTTGCTCAGTTGGCCTTATATAATCTATTGCTACTGGCACATTAGAAGAGTTAGAAACAAAAAAACATCTATCAGTTAATGGTGTGCCTACTGTTATTGTTACTGTTTGACCTACTGTAATTGTTGCTAAAAACTCAAAAGCTGCTATGGTTTCTATTCTACAAGTAATATTTTTACTTTCTCCTATTGCCATAGGATTTGAAGCTGTATCTAATAAAATTTGCTTACTACTATTACCCGTATTATTCCCTTTAAAAGCTAATTGATCTCCAGTTAATGAATCATAAATAATAATATCATAAGGCACAGAAGTAAAACCAGTTGCAGCATTTATAGAAACATCAAAGAAAAAATCATAGTTATCAGTAGCAAAATTTGTAGTTTTAGTTATCTTATAAACTCCATTTATAAATTGAGTAGGTGCAGCAGTATATAAAGCACATAAATTAGAAGAAGGCACTATTGCACTTGGGCCATCACTTCCAGTAGAAGGATTTCCACCACAAGTAAAAGCTGTTGAATCTAAAATAATAGAATTCTTACTTTCTATTTTTCCCTTATCTCTATGCAACCATAAATAAACATTACTAAACTCTGTACTATCAAAAAATTCACTTGATTTAAAGTTAATATTATACTGCTGTTCTATTGCCTTAACTATTAAGCTTGCTTTTATTGCTGGTTTTAAATCTTCAGGTAAAACACCTCTTTGAGTATTGTTTGTAGATGCTGTTGAAATATTTCCTGAATCAGTTAAATTACCAGCACTATCATAAATATATCTTTCACTATGTGAAATTAAAGGATGTATAATAGCATCTGTATAACTTACACTACTAACAGTAAAATCTAAGCCAAGAGATAAACCAGCTAACACATTAGAACTTAAAGCCTGATAACTGAAATTATCCATCCAAACTAAGTTGTTAAGCTTATCTTCTCCAAATAAATTGTTAAGGCTAACAGTTTTGCCGAAGAAAGTAATCTTGTAAGTATGAGGTTTATTATCTTTCATTGTAACCTCTTGAAGTTTAACTTTACCCTCTCTAAATGGTTGGTAGTTTAATTCAATCTTAGCATTACTTTGTATGTTAGCATCAAAACCATCAATATCAGGATTATACCAATGTTGAAATAGTTTGTTGTTCTTAGAGCTTGCTGGCAAATTAAAGGTTCTGCTATAATCAGTAAACACCTTATCTATATCTCTAATATCTTGAATGACTTGAGTTAAGCTAACATTTTCATCATTTAACAAATCTACTTTAACGTAATCTTGCTCTACTCTATCTCTTTGCTGAGGTTGTATATATATTATTAATTCTTGCATTAATGAACATTATTAATAGTATCAAAAGAATAAGAAAAGTTAATAGTGTAATTTATTAACCTATCATTTAAAGCAGTTTTGTAAGCTATATTGCTATCTTTTACATTCATTGGATAAGTAACAGCACCTCTAAGCATCCAAACATATTGACTTAGTAACAATTCTTTGAAGCTGTCATTCATGGCTTCTAATACATAACCAGTATTTAGAACAATGCTTTCATTACCCATTATATTAAAATTCTTACTTTGGTGGTCAAAAACATCATAAGTTAAAGCTACTTCATTTAATAAGTTTCTTTGAAATACATCTCTTTTAACATCTAAATTTTCAGCAGATTTTTTAAAGAAATATAAGTTTTGTAAAGCACCTAATTTATTTAAGAATACTACTTTATTAACTGGATATTTACATTCATCAATAAGTTCTATTGTGAAGGTTTGAGTTCTTGTACCTGAATCATAAACAACATCTACTTGATCAACATTTAAAACTGTGCTTGTTATGTATTGTATTTTTTGGTTAGTGTTGCCATTATCAGTAATAGAATGAGTACTAACAGTAACACCATTTAACTTAAAGTTTACCGTTTCTGCTATTTCTGCATTTACTGGTATAATAGCATAATCAGTATCTAAAACTTGAATTGCTGAAGCTGTTACTAATGCTGGTTCTATATAATTAAAATTAGCATTATCTTTAAAATTAGTATAACCATCAAAAGCTAAAAAAGTTGTTGAAACTAATGTACCAACAGCAGTAGCAGAAAAAGGTGTAACATCTGCAATAATCCATAACACTTGGCCAGCACTTGAAGTATAAGTACCATTAAAATTAACTTCATAATAATCTCTTACCAGCTCATTTATTTCAAATGTTACTGAAGTTTCATTATTAATAACATCTTTATTTAATGTATAAGTTGCTGTTGCTGGCTTATCACCTATAACACCAGTAAAAATATAAAGCTCTAATTTAAAATAAGTAGCATTAGTAAAACTTGCTGTTCTTATATATCTTGGGCTTCTTGTTAAACTCAATGTACTCATTCTTCTATATTTAAATTATCATCCATAAAACCTAAAACCATTTCATCACTATATTTAATCCAGCCTCTTTCAAAAGGTTTAGAGAAAAAATAGGTTGGCCTAATACCTGATAAATATATACTTCGAGCCATTAAATATTTTAATGTTTTTCTGCTCATAAATTTACCTTCTTTATCTCTTGGTGCTATTCCTTTTCTAATTATCCATTTATCTAAACCTCTTGTTAACCCACCTTTAGCACCACTTTTAGTTCCAAACTTATAATCAGAAAAAGGAGCTTTCTGTTTTCCATACCACTTTGAGCTTTTTGGTAAACCTTTTGGATTTTTACCTCTAACACCTTCATCTACAAAAGGTGCATAATCAAGCATTTCAAAAAAAACAGTTCCATCATCTACATAATAGCTCAAACTATTATATAAATTCGTTGAAGCATTTTTAGTACCGTAAGGTGGATAACCTTTAGTAAGATTAGTTCGTGCTTGCTGAATAACATACTTAGCGTATTTATCTAATGCCTTTTCAAATTCTCCCATTAGCAATAAGTCATATTATCATAAGTGTTAATAGTAAAAGTAACAGCCCAACCAGCAAGATGGTTTTGGAATCTATCTTCAAAAGGTTCACAACCAGCAGCACCTTCAATTTCAAATTGATCTCTAAAAGCATCACCTTTTTGTAATACTCTTAATACTCTTGTTGCAAGTGCTAATTGAGTATTTAAAATTTCTTGTGTGTTGTCATTACCTAAAAATGCGTTAATATCTTCAGCATTATTAATATCTACTAAATCCATAAAAAATACAGTCATATTATGCTGAACTAAATTTTCTGTTATGGTAGCATTGTTAACAGTTATATGAGCTAAAGGAAATAAACTCTGTTTGCTTAAATCTATATCTCCTATATTACCAAAAGTTACTTCATTGTTAAAAGGTTCAGCACTTACAGCATCTTTGATTTTATCTATTACTCTAAAAAAACTATTCATCTTCTTGCTCTTTTCATTATATCATTTTCTAACTGCATTTTATCTTTTTCAAATGCTAACATGGTTAAACACTTATGCACGTTTATTCTTGTTACTTTATCTAATTCTCTAATATTTCCCTTTGATAAGGAGTAAACAGATTGATACCAATTCCACTTGCTAGCGAATCCTTCAGCTCTTGTGGAATTACCACTGAATCCTGAGTTTTCAAATAGCTCAGGATATGTTTTTGTAACTCGCTTTTTAAATTGCAAAAAAAAACTAAAGCACCCATTACTACGTTTAAAGGCATTCCAGATAAATTATATTTATCAGCACTTTCATAATCTTCAATTAAGTACTTATCTTTTCGCTTGTATTTAATGGGCCTGAATAATACAGTCATTGCTTTACTCATTGTTTGCCAATCTGCTAAATATGAATCTAAATCAATATATTCTCCAAAAGTCATTTCATCAAGCTGAGGAATAAAACCATACTCAATATCGTTTAAAATAAATGTAGGTATAAAATCAGGCTTTTCATTAAATAGGTTATCTATATGTTGTGTTACTTCATCAACATCTTTAACCTTCATTTGTAGAACTGTTTCAAGTTTAGCATTGCAGAAAATCTCTATCATCTTCTGCTGAAAGAAAGTAGATACTTCTTCATTCTCTATAATCTTAACCCACTTTTGATATTGAGCTAATGTAATTTCTTTTAAAGATTCTGGTATTGATAATTCAATCTTCATAATAGTAATGTAGTTTTATAGTGTTAGTGTTATATACAAATTTAAAAAAAGTTAGTATAAAAAGTATTCTCCACTATTTGGATTTTGTAGCTGATAGCTAACAGAATAACGCAATGCGTCAAGGCAATGGTTAAAAGAATCTTGTGGAGTTTGGCTTTTCTTTTCTAACCAACAGTAGTTGTTAAGCTCTTTAATTAATTCAATGCTTTCAGGATCAATAACTAAATCGTAATCTTGTAATAAGCTAATTCCATAAGTAATAGAACCTTGCCCTTTTATAGCTGCTACTATATTACAACCTGAAGATTTAATTTCAGATATTAATCTCGGTTCTGCTGAATCTCCAACTATTAGATTTTTACCAGCGTACTTTTTATTAAGTATTGTTAACTCACTTGTTGTAAGCTTAGTTTGATATACACATTGCTGAACATAAATAACCTTATTATCTTTATCTATGCTTGTTTTAATTAACGTGCTTGGGTCATTACTAAAACCGTAATCTTGACCAAATACAATTTTACCTACTTGTTTAAATTCTCCTATTGACCAATTATTATAAATTACACCTTCAGCTTTATCTAACCAACTGCCCATGATAGTATGCTTGTATCTATTGGGCCTTCTAACCTTCATCTGCTCTATTTGCTCTATATAGCTTTTAGATAAGTTTTCTATATTATCTAAATAAGTAGTATGAACATAAGTTGTATCACCTTTCATTAAATTGCTTCCAGCTTTAACACCTCTATCTTCAAACCATCTTTTGTAAATGAAGTTTTCTTTTGTTGTTGGATTTAAAATTAATATTACCCTATTATCTTTATCCTTTTGCCTAACACTTAAATCTATTTTATCAAATATAGATTCGTCAGTTAGTTCTTCTGCTTCATCTAATACAAATGTTGTAACTCCTTGAATAGATTTTAGATTTGCTGTTTGATCTCCTGAACTTGTTTTAATTCCTCTAAATAGAATCTTACTACCAGTTTGCTTATTGATTATTTCATCTTTAGTAATATGGAAATTATGCTCTATGTTTTGAACCTCTAACTTTTCAATAAATTCAGGAATAATAGAAATGCTTGCAGCTCTTAGTGTGTACCTTGTAAAAAGTATCTTATGGCCAGCTTCAAATGTTAGTAGAGTTAATAAGGTATTTATGCTATAAGATTTACTTGAACCTCTTCCACCAGTAATTATAAAGTATCTTGTTGGGTTATCTAATACTAAGTATTTATCGTTTAGCTTTAATTCCACTTATAAGCTGTTTAAAATCTATGCTTTTTGTTTCTGTGCTGTTTATATCTACTGTATCTTTAGCAGTACCATAAGCAGAATCCATTAAAGCCTTGTAAGCGTTTACATCTCCATTCCTTGCTTTTCTAATTAATGCTAATGTTATTGCTTCTTCATTAGATAGCCATTTAACCTCACCATCTTCTAACTCTTCTTGGCTAAATACTTCTAACCATTTCCTTGCAATAGTTGACCTATTTAAACTACCTTTAGGCCTTCCTTTTGGATTTCCTGACTGCCCTTTTTTAAATGGTATTAAATCTTCTTTTGACATTTATTTTGTTCTGTATCTGTTCTGTATTTATAAACCTCAACAATTAAAAATAATATTGCTATTATATAACCTCTCATTTCTTTCTATTCTCAAACATACTTGAACATTGAGCTATTGCTTGATCTGTTTTCTTGCCTTCCCTTACTACTTCAGGAATACATCTATTCATAAAATCTTTTTTCTTTTCGTATTTTTTTGGTGTAGGCATAATGTTGTTTTTTATCCAGAGCAAGATTCACAAGCAGTATCTTCAATATTACATTGTCGTACTGGTACTTTCTTTTTTTCTGCTTCTTCTAATAGTTTTTCAAATTCTGATTTATCTTTCTTACTTAGGTATGTTAATAATCGTTGTTCTTTTTCTGATTTTGTTTTATGGTTTGATTTCATAGTTATCATATAATTTTTTGAGCTTATCCATTAATGACTTTATACAGCTGGAGCAAGAACTTGGTTGTAGCTTAGTTTTTAAAACTCTGTTGCTGATTGCTATTAACTCTAATTGTTGTGGATAGGTTACAGTATTTCTTGCAATACTATAAAAATCTTTTAAAAAGTTGTATTCACTTTCATTTAAACATTCAGGTTGGTTATAGGGAAATAGTTTATTAAGCTTTTCTTTTCTTTCTTCACATCCACATTCTTCACCAGCAATAAACTTAACTGCTTTATCTATTCCTGTGGCTTTAGTTACTTTAGCTACTGTATCCCCTAAACCTTTAGATTTCTTTTTTATAGTTTTACTTTTCTTGCTATTAGTTTTTTGCATTTAGCTATTGTTTTATAAACTGTTACATGGCTAATCTTTGTAGCCTTACTTAATGACCTAATACTGTGAAACTCTTTTCTATATAAATTAAATAGTTTTCTATCAAACCAATACATTTCATTTAATACTGCATCAACCTTATCTTCTATATTAACATCTATTTCATCTATATCTTTATGTTCTATTTCTTTATGTAATTGATCAATACTTAAATGACGTTTTTCTAATTTACTTTTAACTTGTATTGTTCTTTTAAGTATGTTTTTAACAATTCCAAAATGAGGCTTATTATCTCTTATTATTTCATCAGGCTTAATTTTATCTTTAGTTAGATCATCAAATACTTTTATGTACATATCTTGTACTATATCACCAGCTTTTAACTTAGAAGTAGAAAACAATAATTTTTCTGTTATTATTTCCCATTCCTTTTGGTGGTTCGATAAGATTAAAAGTACATCATTATTTGACAAAATGAAACTTAAAGGTTTAACAAATTTAATAATTTTTAGTTACATTGTTAAACTCTAATTTTAAAAAACTTATATTACTTCTTATTGCATCTGCTACTCTATACCCTGAGCTTGTTAATTTTCTAAGTTTATAAACTTCAGGTACTAAAACATTAGCTTCATTAGTTGCTCTTGCCACACTTAGTTTTTCATTGTTTACTTTGTCGTAGATAATAGCTTCATAATCTTCATGGTACTTTGACTTAATACCTTCAATGTAGTATAGATAGCTTGTTAAGTTCTTTAGCTGTTCGTTTAGCTTAACCCCATCATTAATACTGGTGTTATTATAATCCTCTATAATATCAGCTATTTTATTTAACACTTCATTCATAGATTTAGTTTTTCAATTATTTTAGCTAACACTCCAACAGTTATAGAGTTCCCAGCTTGTTTGTATGCTTGACTATCCGAGCAAGGCCAATTAAAAGTTTCAGGAAAATCTTGCAATCTAAAACATTCTCTTGGTGTTAATCTTCTAATTTTATTAGTATTAGATATTACAGCTTTACAGCTTTTTAAATATTCCATAGAACTTCCAGCCTTGCCAATGGCTCCAGTTATAGCACCATGAACTTCAATTGCTTGACTGTTTCCTGTATCTACACAATAACTTGTTCCATCTTCTTTAGATAAATGACCAGTTCCACCCTTACCTGTTTTGCTTGATCGTGGATATAAAGAATGCGTTTTAATATAGTTAGCACCCTTATATACTCCACAAGCATTTCCTGGACTTTGCAAAGCGTTAGCTATGGAGGGATTAATTTTAGATTTTTGTATATTATCTTTATTGTTAATTATTGAATTTATAGCACTTTCACTTAAATAATATTTATTATCAACTTCATCTTCTAAAACATCTTTAAGCTTTAACTTTAACGGTTCTTCTTTTGGGAATCTAAAATAATTATCTTCATCATCTCTAATGCCTACAATAAAAACCCTTTCTCTATTTTGTGGCACACCAAAATTTTTACTATTTAAAACCTTATAATAAATATGATAGTTAGCGGATTGCTCTAACGGAAATATAACAGGATTGCCATTTATTGATTTGCCTAAATAATCTAACCACCTTTTAAATGTTTTACCGCTATCATCACTTAGCAAACCTTTTACATTCTCGAAAATAAAATATCTCGGTTTGTTCTTCATTATAAACTCATAAGAATTATAAAATAAAATTCCTCTTTTATCATCTTCACCTTTACGCTTTCCAGCTAAACTAAAAGCTTGGCAAGGTGGTGAGGTCATATATAAATCTAAAGGTTCTTTAGGTATATCTCGATCGTAAACATCTTTAGGAAAGTAACTAGGTTCGCCATAATTTTCTATATATGTTTGCCTTGCATATTTATCCATATCACAAGCAAAAACTGTTTTATAGTTTATACCTAATCTTATTAGTGCTTGGTCAAATGCACCAACTCCCGAAAAATCACTACCCGTTTTTATCATTTCTCAACTGTTCTAATTCTAATAATAATTGTACAAAAATTTCCAATTCACAGGCTAAATAATCTTTTTCAAAGTTCTTCGTAAATACTACCAGCGGTTTTTTGGTGTGTGAGCCAATGCAATCATTAGCTGACTGTTCTAATGCCTTCCAAATATTTAGCTTCTCTTGGTTCTTACACTCCCAGTTAAATTCACTTAGTATTCCTTGAGTTGCCATAATATCACCTTTTAAACTCAAACCGCCTGAATTTGGTGTTCTTAAAATTTTACTATTGAACATATTACTTAAATACTTTGCTACTTGTAGCTCAAAACGTTTTCCTTTTTTTTGACTGTTTAATCCCATAGTTATTTTTTTATTGATACATTTCTTTTCCTATTAATATCCCTACTATTAATACAGCTATAAAAGCTATTGTTATTATTATAAAATATCCTATCATAATCCACAGTAACCGCTATCACACTCATTAAAATCATCATCAAATAATTCTATTTGTGTTTTATGGTTTTTAATTTTATCATAAGTTATACCAGTTTTAAAAGTTCCTTTTCTTTTGCTTTCTTGTTCTGCAAACCAATTCATTTTATTAGGGTGTTTTTCAAACATTTTTTTTAATAATAATTCACTTCTCCACCAACACCCAACACAATTATTCATATAGGCAAATCTAACGGGTTTGTTTATCCAATACTTCTCTATATTATCCTTAAATATATTATCTTTTATTAATGGAAATTCTGGTTTACAATATCTAACATCTTGCCAACTATTTCTACCATCTTTTAATTTGCTAAATGTTGCTTTTACTTTTGTAAAACCTTCTTCATCTAATTTAGCTAACATATTTTTAGCTCTGTTTGTTTCATTTGCTCTATAACCAAACCTCATAATAACTGGTTCTTTTATAACTTCATATATCCAATATAGTATAGGCATTGTTTTCATTTCAGTAGTACAATATCTTGCAATTTTGTTAGGCAAATAACCACCTTTAAAGTCAATAGTTTTATCAAATGTTTTACCACTAACCCAATTTATTTTCTGACCTATAAACTGTTCTAAATCTAACATTGTGTTTATTATAACATCATCTTCTAAAGTGCCTATAAACTCCTTGCCTATTTTATCACTTACTATTTGCCTAACTTTAGCATCAGGATAAATACAATTCTTATCATCTGTTCTAACCAAAGCAAAAATATTATAATCTGCTGGGTAGTGTTTAGCTACATAAGAACTTGTTTTACCACCGCTTAAACTGTTTACTGTTTTCATCAAAATTGTTCTTTTAATTCGTTTCTTAAATCTTCAATTTCTTTAGTTAAATAATTGATCTTGTTTTTTAATCTTCCATTTTCTAAAAACATGGAATTATTAGCATTTCTTTGCTGTTTCAATTCTTTATTTAAGTTTTCAAAGTGTAGCATAGCGTTATTTAACGTTTTAAGAACCTCTAAGAGAGTTTCGTAATTTTTCTTATAACTACCATTCAAAACATTATTATCTTTTAAAATAGAGGCTTTTAAATCGTTCACTTCTTTTTTACTTAGTTTATCAATATTAACCTTTGCTAAATCGTTTTTATATTTTTTAAAATATTTATTTTCGGTTTGTTCGATTAATATTTCTAATTTATTTTTAATTGTTATTGTATCTAATAAATCCATTTTAAAAATCCTCTTCTTTTTCAGTATCAAACCAATTAACTGGTTGAGGTACATTAATTTTTATTTCTGCTTGTTCTTCTCTAACTAAGTTTTTATGCCTTTTACTATATTGGTTACCTCTCATATAATACGCATTTTTTATAACATCATAAAACATTGTATAAGTTCCATTAATACTTACTCCTTTAGGCTTACTCTTTACAACCCTTATTTTAACTTCGTTTTTTTGGTATGCTATGCCAAATTCATCATTCAAACCGTATGGTGGCCGCCAAACAATTATCATTAATAAACCTTTTCTAAACCAAGCTTGACCACCAGCAATTTCTCTTGCTGTTGCCATTGGAAAAAAAGTTACATTATTAGAAGTTACTGGAGCTTGATCTCTAACGTGTGTTATTACGCAATTGTGCCTATTGGTTTTTCTTGCATTCTTTCTTACATCTCCTAATATTCTTTCAATGTATAAATCTTGCCTTCCTTCATCTTTGCTAAAGTCATGGGATAATTCATTGAATGGGTCAATTAATGTTGTGTGTATTCTTTTATTTTCCTGAATCTCAATTTCATCAACTAATTTATAAAAATCATTAGCAGTCATACTATCATCTAACGGATCAATAATATAAAAGAATTCATCTATAAACATTTCTGCAGCTATTCTTTCTGATTCAGTCATAGCATTATCTTGAGTTTTAATGTATGGCTTACCAATGTATTTAAAACATAATTCAGAAATTATATCTTCTATGCTTCCTGTTTCAGGTGTAAAGATTGCATGACGTAAATTATGCTCTACTGATAAATTTATTAATATCTCTAACCAAAATTCTGTTTTACCATCGTGAGGAGCACCAGCTACATAAGTTGTACAACCTGATTTTATTGTTATTGGTAAACTATCAAAACCCCAGCCAACAGAATATCCTTTAGTATGGCCTATATCTCTAAGCTTGTTTAGCTCAGTTATCTTTTCATTTGCTTTATACCATTTTTTAGTTGCCATAAGTAGGTGGTTTATAGTTTTTAGAAGTGTAAGTTTGTTTAGAATTCTTTAACCATGTTTTTAATCTTCTGTTTACATCAAAACTTGTTTGCTTTTCAAATCTAAGTTTTTTATCGTTTGGGCTATGCTCAGTCCAGTATTCATAAAAATCTTTAATCATTTCTAAAACATAAACATCTTTATGCTTTGCTAAGAGTTTCTTAAACTCTGCTTTACGCTGCTTAATATCATTCTTTACATTCTTTACATTCTTGTTAGTTGTTGATGGTTTGTTGCTCGTTTGTTGATGGTTTGTTAGTTCGTTTGTTGCTATTTGATATTTAGTATAGTTAACTATCTGAATAACAGTACCTTTAGAGCTTGTTTTAATTGTTATTTCGTTTGTTGATTTTAACTTAGAAATTGCAGTTCTTATTTTTTGAATACTTAAACCAGTTTCATTAGAAAGAACTTCTAAGCCAGTAATAAGCTGACCTATTTCAATTAATTTACCTTTGTATTTTTTAGGCTTATGATTTGCTTTTAGCAGTAGATGAAAAAATAAAACCTTAACGTTTAAATCATCATACCATTCCCACTCTAATAATTGCCTATGGATTTTTATCCAACCTTGTTGCATAATTTAACTTTTTTATGTTTTGACTTAAAAAAAAGAATGAGGAAAAGGAAGTCAAAAAACCTTTTACGTGATGATCGGCACAACCTCAGTACAAATATAATAATTTATACTGGATTAAATTTATAACTTCTATTATCAAATTTAGAAAGATTATTTTTTTGATCTTCAGTTAATGAAAAGATATATTTTAAATCTTCAAGATACCAACAAACAGTTGTGCTGTTAAGCTCAAATGGTTCAGGTAAATCTTTTAATAACCTACAATATACCTTACCTTCTTTATCATCTACAAAATATAAGTAAAAAGGTATTTGAGTATTAGAAGCAAATCTTTTATAATCTAAGTAGTGTTTTTTTTCAATTCCAGTAGCAGCTATTTTATTTAATCTTGCCTTAGTTTTAACATCAAAAGCAATAATATTTTTTTTGTTTCTTGTTGCCATGTTATCAAACCAATGAGCTTTCTTTGTTACTGGTTTATAAATTACCCAGCCTTTTTGTTCAAGATATTCTTGAATTATCTTTTCTCCTATATCTCCTTTTTTAACTTCTATCTTATCACTCCAAGCCATATTTTTATTTGTATTTTAATGATTCTTTATAAAATTCTTTTTCATTTTCGCTAAGTTCACTAAATTTATAGGTTCTTGTTTTGCCATATTCCATTTCATTATAATAGTATGGTTCACGTTTTCCAGTTATTTCAAGTTTATCATCGAAGTAATTAAAATTCTTTTTATCAATGGTTAAATTGTGGCATAACCTTGTATAATTTATACCCCACATTTTCGCCAGTTCTGGGAGGGTATAACCAAGCGTTAATTGCTCGGTTATAAACTCATCAGTTAACAATTCTCCAGCCTTCACTTACAAAGTGTTTTGTTCAAAAAGGTAAATCATCTTCAGAATAAGTAGCATCTTGTTCTAAAGCTGGTGCTTTACCTACTCCATTATCTAAAAGATTTTTACTTTTTCTTTCTTTTTCCGCTTCTGTTGGTGCATCTGAAAATTCATTAAAGATATTCCAAGCCATTAAAGAAGTATAAAATTTACCGTTGTATTCTCTACAATTTACATTAAAGCTTACAGTTACTTTGCTGCCTTCTTTATTCCACTTATTAAACTTCTCCACTTTATCAGATCCGAAAATTTCAAAACAATAAATATTATTATATTCTGTTTTGGTATTTACAATAAAACTCAGCTTTTGCCATTCTTTACCATTTTTAGAAATTCCACTTTCTACATCTTGCACTTTAATAATGTGCCCTGTTACTTTTAATTCTTCACTCATTTTATTTGTTTTTTGATTTATAATTTAACTTGTTAGGATTCCAAATAATATTGTTATTAAGAACAACAACAAACATATTGAAACTATTTTAATTTTAAATTCTTGTTTTGGATTAACCATTAATTAATTTTAAGGTTTTTGTTTTCCTGAATTGAACAACCTTCTATTTTATTACCAGCTTTTAAACTTTCTTTAATTGCTTTTTTATCTGCTTGCTCAGTAACTTTAATAACCTTAAAATCTTTAGGTAAGCTGTTAACATCTTCAACTATTACAGATTCGCTTTTTCTGGTGCTAAACTTTGTAAAGCCAACCTCAAAAGGCCCAAACAAATTAACTGCATTTAACAGCCTATCTTTTAAATTCTTTGTAATGTTATTATGATGCTTTTTAAGTGCTTGTAAGCGTTTTATTTCTTCATCTATTTGCATTGTTAAAGCTTCTTTGTTTTTAATTACTGATAAGTAAGCTATTGATTTAGATTGAAGTTGTTGTTCATTGATTTCTAACTCTTGGCTAACCTCTTCAGTTATTTCACCTTCAGCTAATTCTATTTTATTTAATAGATCAATGTAGTTTTCTGTTATGTTATATAGTGTTTCTTTTTTCATTATTTTGACTTTTTATAATATTCACTTAATACTTCTAAAATTACTTTATATTTTACTGCTTTTTCCATGTGCTCATATTTTCCCTTATGAACAGTTTCTTCTATTTCTTCTAAAGTGTTATCTAAATTAGATAAAGCTTTGTTTAGGTAGTTCTTATATATGCTTTTTCCCATCTTATTTATTTTTTAAATGAATCTGCTTCATCTTCACCAAATACACCGCCAAGTTCGTAAAAACCACATAGCTTTAAAACAGCTCTGCTCATTGCTCTCTTTTCGGCAAGAGCTACTACATAAGCATTTCTGTTGTTTTCTGGTGAACATTCTCCATAAGTTTCTATGGTAACATCTTGTTTATAACCAGTAGCTTTAATAATACAAGTTTTTAACTCAGGGTTATAATGTTCTAAGTTATATTCTATATGAATACCAGCTTTAGCCATTATTTTATCTATTCCGCTTCTTGTTATTATATTATAGTGCTTGTGTTTAAATGTATCTTCTTTTTCAAGTTCATACTTTTTAAATAGTGTGTTTAATTGATCTTTGTTAGCCATTTTGAATTTTGTTTAGTGTTACTTTGGTTAAGTGTTTAGTTTCTAAAAGTAGTTTATCACATAGTAAATTAGTTATGTTGAAATCTGCTTTTATTTTGTTTAGTTGTTCTGTATGTTTCATAAAGGCATTTAAAAGCATTTTAAGAGAATCTTTGCTTAATGTGGTGTTCATAGTGTGTAAAATGTTTTTATGCCAATCTACACTAACTTTAACACCATTAACAGCTTCATTAATTCTTAATGTTTCATCTTCAACTTGCCATTGCTCCATTTGATCCTGGAGTTTATAATGATGAATTGTGTTTAACTCTTCTTTTGTGTGCCTATACATAACTAAGATTTATTGCGTTTAACATATGCTTTCATAAATTCAACTAAAGTAGAAGAATAGCTGTATTTTCTCCACTCTCTTCCCTCTTCTTTTGCTTGTTTCTGTTTTGCTAAATGTATATCAACAAATTCTTGTACTAATTCTCTATCTTCATTTTTAACATAAAATGTTTTAACTCCTATTGGTTTATTTTGTGCCATGTTTATATTTTTTATTTGTTTGAATTAAATATTTCTAATAATAATTTTTTATCTCTGTGCGTTGCTGGTTTAATTTCTATATTACCTTCTTCATTCTCTCTAACAAAAGCAACAGAAGATAAACCACCATTTAAAATCTTGTTTAATAAATTTTTAACTTCTATGGATACAATAAAAACATCTTCAGGAGTTAATGAATTAAATTCTATATTTTCTTTAAATGCCATGTTTTAAATATTAATTATTAAATAAATTACGATTCTGTAACTTGTGTAAATTGCAGCTACTAACAATATGGTTTTATAAATTTCTTTTTTCATAAGTTATACGATATTTAAATGATTTTTAAGTTCTTTTATAAATGGGTTAAAATTATGTTTGCCGTATGAATCTTTTAAAATTATACTTACTGCAATTGCTAAATCTTTATATGACAATGATTCATCTATATTAATTATTTCCTTGTTTATAGATTTAGATAAAAGAATTGCATTATCACTAATTTTACTTTGCTCTACTTGCTCTATAATGTTTTGTATTTCTTTCATAGTTGTAATAAAAAAAGGGTGCTATTATACACCCTTGTTAATTAAGATATTTTATAGTTCTTCATAAAATCTAAAATAGTTGTATTTTTTGAAGTTTGTATTTTTTCTGAATTTAAAACCTTACAATTAGGATAGTTTCTTTGAATTTGTTGTAATGTTCTATCATCACTTGAAACATATTTTAATTTTTTAGTTAAAGGTTCATTAGATTTTTTAAAATAATCTTTATTGTATTTTACTGTTAAAATATAAGCAGAAAAATTATTAATCGTGTTTGTGTTAGTCATAGTTGTATTTTTTAATTTTTAAATGTTTATGTAAATATATATATAAATACAATACGAATTACAAAACACATAAAAAAAATAATTAACAAAGAAATGTTAATAGAGAATTACTTAGTAAGTTTCTTGTAAAGAACCAATAGAACAAACAGAGCTATTAGTATGTAAATTAGAGTTTGGTATTTTTCCCAAAACGATAGTTCCTTATATATGACTTTTTCAATTGGAATTAATTTTTCATAATAAACAGTATCTTCTTTGCACTCTATTTCGTGCCATATCTCTTGCCTTAAAGTATCATAAAAATACCTTGCTAATACTTTTTCAGTATTTACTATAATAGTTGTATCTGAATACTTAAATGAAGTTATAGTATCATAATTATAACTTTCAATTACAATAGTATCTTTAACTATTAAAGTATCTAATTGAGTTAAATGAGGGAATTTTTTAATTAACTTATTCATCCTTTTTTGAGGTGAACAGCTAACCAGAAAAAGAATTAATATACTACTCTTTAGGAAGCGCAATTAAAGAATCTTTTGATCTTAGAAACATTATACCTAATGCCAACCAACCGCTTAATTCTGTTGAGTTAGCTTTTTCTAAAAACATCATAACAGCACAAAATATAATTATTAGCACTCCTAAAATTGTAGTTACATAATTTGAGAATATTCTATTTTTCATCTTTTTTCATTTTATCTTTTGCCACCTTTGATTTTGCTTTAAAACCTTTAGGCTGTAAATCTAAGTATTCTACTTCAGCATCGAAGCAAGGGCACATCTTCATATATTCGTGCTTCTCTACTCCATCTCCATCTTTATCTTTACTCATATCTCTATGGCCCCTAATAGCAGCTTTAGGAAATATATTTTTTAGAGTTTTAAGAATCTTAATTAATGCTGCTTTCTGCTTTTCGGTTCTTGTATCTTTAGCTTTTTTATTAGCATCTAAACCGCCAATATATACGATTCCAATAGAATTAGAATTTGGCACACAATGAGCCCCAGAAACTGATACTGGCCTTCCTGATTCTATTACTCCATCAATGCCTATAACATAATGGTAACCAATTGAATTAAAACCCCTTCTTCTATGCCATGCATCTATGGTACTTGCTGAAACATTAACACCTTCAACAGTAGCTGAACAATGAATAATAATATCTGTAATTTTTCGCATAACTATTTATTTAATAATGTGCTTATCATTCCTTTTATTTCTGCTGTATCTGTTTTAACAGCAGTTAAGCTTGTGTTTAAATTAGCTATTTCAGTATTTAAAGAATCTCTTGTTTCTTTATTTTCACCTCTAACCTTTTCAATTTTATCATCGTAATCTTTTCTAATAGCAGTTCTACTGTGTTTAGCGTTCATTAAAGCTATATCACAATCTTTTTTATATGTTGCTGCTATCTCTTTCAAGTTTATAATTTGATCAGTTTGCTTATCGTTATCGTGCTTTAATTTAAACCAAGCTGTTAATAAAGTTACAACAAAACCAAGAAAATACACAACATCCTTTATATTAATGTGTATATCATCAGGTGTTGTTGGGGTAACTTCTAAAAATATCATTTTACTTCTTCTTGTATCGGCGACCAATCAGCAGTTGTCATTAATTCTAAACACTCTGAATGGTTTAAAAATTCATTTGGTATTACAGTTCCATCTTTTATAAAAGTTGGTTCTATATCGTATTTTATAACAAAATAACTACCATTTAAAGATGTTCTAATAGTTTGTGCTGATGTTTGAAAAACTTCGTTAAAATCTATTAAAGATAAATCTTCAATGTTAACTATACAATATGTTTTAGCGTTTGCTCTTTTCATTTTATTAATTTTTTACGATGGTACATCCTCTACAATATCTCCTGAAGTCATATTTGTCATTGTTCCGTTATTACTTCCTGAGTTATCTGTTAAAGTTGGGAATGTATCACCATCTCCCATTCGCCACCAATGTATAGGGGAAAGTGAAGATAAATCTGCTGGTACTCCTGAGTTGTAAATTGTTGTTACATCGCTTGCACTTAGCGTAGTGTTAAATATTGCAAACTCATCAATGTTACCAGCAAACTCATTAGAACTATTAAAAGAAGCTATGTGAAAATCTGAAGTTGTAGTGTTTAAATTTGTAAATGCTGCACCAGCTGAAGTGTTACTTAAAGCACTACCATTTACATAAACCTTTAATTTTAATGCGTTATCGCTTTCAGCACCATCAAAAGTTACAGCTATATGATACCAACTTCCTAAAGTCCAGCTCTGTGAACTTTCATTAAACATTACAGGTGTACCACCAACAAAACCTTGACCTCTTAACCTTATAGAAACACCTGTTCCCTTTTTTCCAAAGTATATTTGCTGATTTGAGCCACTTCCTTGATAAGCAGAAAACAAATATCTAAAGCTACCTGCTGTTGGTTTCATCCAAAACGACCAACTTGCATTTGCAGCATTATTTAATCCTGTTACATTGCCACAGTTTACAAAATCGTCAACTCCATCAAATTCACAAGATTTGGTGTTAGAAAAAGATGGAGTACAATTAGCTATTGATTTATAAGAGCTTCCCCAGTCAATAGTATTTGCACATACACCTTCACCCCACCAAGAACTTTCATATATTTTACCGAAATTTGCCATACTCTAAATTATTTAAAATTTATAAAACCCAACCGCCAAAATCAGCTCTTGTATCTGGATTCATATCTTCATTAGTATTATTATTATACTCAGGAAATAAATTATTATTATAACATAAATAATCTATCATTCTTCTTGTATAATGTTGTGCTGTATCTCTTGACTTTTCTATTAAGCTATCAACTCTATCTTTATCTAAAACAGTGCTATTTTCAGGTTGAGTAGAAAAGATTCCGCTGTTAGTAATGTTAATACCAGCATAGGGCAAGAATTCTACCATGCTGTAATAAATCAACATATCTTTGCAATAATCATTTACTAAATTATAGTAATTAGGATTATCAACTAAATTAAGTGTACCAGCTTCAATTAAAGATTCAATTTTTTTATATAGCTCAGTTCCTAAATAGGTTTGTAAGTATATATCGGAAGCGAGCCTAACATAAGGTAAAAACTTATCAGGATCGAGATTTCCATTAGCACTTGTAAAAGTTACTAAATCTTGCCGAGTTATGAATAATGCTTTAGCCATATCTTAATTTATTTTACACCAGGATAGTGCCCATTGTTAGGCATATTTACTGGTGCTATTTTTGCTTTCTTACTTCCAGCTGGCGATCTTCTCGCACTCTTAGGAATTTCTCTTGTTACTTTATAATCTTTAATATCTTCTGAACCTTCTTTGCCTTTGTTTAAAGCTGATACTTTTAATTTATATAATACTTGTACCCATTTATGGCGGCAATAAACACCACCTTTAAACTTGAATAAATCGTATGCTTGTTGGCTTCCACCAGTGCGGTGCATAGGCAATTTAGCAGCTTTTTGAAAAGTTAAGCTTCTGCTTGCTTTATCAATATCTTCAATTCTATAAACTACTTTTTCAGATGTTCTTTGCATCATAGCTTTACAGAAGGGCCTTGATTCGTATTTTTGGGCTTTATTAGAGCCTCTAACGTATTTAAATCTGATTTTGTAGTAACTTTTATCTAAAATAGAAAACTTACTTGGGTTGCTATCTATTGTTTCTGCAAAATCTACTTTAACTAAATTTTCAGCCCATTCATTAGCATCAGATAAATCTTCTGTATATTCTCTTTCTGCTGCTACTTCCCATTCATCACTAATTACTTCACCTTCAAGATTTTCTAAAACTAAATTATAATGTTCATCAGTTAATTCTTCATTCTTTAAGTTTAGCTGGCTTCTATATTCATCTATTACAGTTTCTTCATCTTCTACTTTAACACCAGTTTCTTCTTCTATTGTTTCAGCATCTAATGTTTCATCAACATCAATAAATTCAAGAGGTTCAATAGTTTTAAAATACAAGTTTAAAGAAATACCATTTACAGCAAACATTTCATCTAATGCATCTATAATTAGATGCTGATAAGGCTTTATAACTATGTTGTTAAATAAGTTACTTGCATTAATGATTTCATCCGCATTTGAGGAGAATCCATTAGCAGAACTTAAGCCCAGTAATAATGGAGATGTTACTCGGTGTGTTAACATAATCATTTTCTTGCATTCTTCTGATAAATAAGAATAATGTTGAGGTGCATCATTTAAAGGTACATCATCAACAGTAGCTTTACTTTCGGCATTATCGTTAAAACTAATAATAACCTTTTCGCCCATTGATCCAGTAAGCTTGTTTAAAACTTGGTTTTTTATAATTTCTTGTTTTTCTGGTGAAGGCACTCCATTAGAAAAATTCACAATTTTTGTGCCTGAAAAACCACTTATGCAATCATTTATGAGATAATCTGCTATTTCTTTTTCTAACACTGCATAGCTTGTTTGATAATCTGCTGGAGAATAATAATAATAGCCAGTAACATATCTTCTAACTATAAAAATCTCATTCTTAGCACCACTACCAAAAACTGGAAATTTCTTTAATGTAGAATTCTTTGTAACCTTTGACCAATCAGCAGAATATAAGTAATTTTTAACTTCACCATCTTCTCCTACTTTTTCAGCTCTTAATGTTTCTCTTGGGAAGTGTGTAATGCTTGCTATTTGATTGCCTTTGTAAGTAACTTGAAAGCTTCCTTCACCTAATAACTTTAAATCTTGACACACTCTTCTTAAATCTTTAGCTTTTAGCAAGCTTCGCATTTGTGCGTATTGCTCAGGCTTTCTGTTGCTGTCAGTAGCATCTAAACCTTTGCCATAAATTTGGTTAACAACTCCATTAATAACTGCATTGTTGGTTGTTGAATCCATATAAGCCTGAATAAGGCATTCATAATAATCATTATTCTCACCAATGCCAATCCAATCTTGGTTTCTTTCTTCAGTAATGATGGGCCTATCATAACCTGAGAGCTGTATTAAATGTAAATTATCCATTATGCAAATATATATTGGTTATCACCAGTACTCTGTTCAACATAAACATTATTACTTATATTAAAAGTGCTTAATGTTTGATCTGTTGAAAATATCTTATCTCTATAAATCAATACTCCATCAGTAGTATTC
>Ga0208767_1000768_pt1 | contig 26254 bp, 21 predicted proteins | sample VirMetDEL_Mar_21_FD_184514 | JGI IMG/M metagenome (GOLD analysis project Ga0208767, IMG submission 184514) | Aqueous microbial communities from the Delaware River and Bay under freshwater to marine salinity gradient to study organic matter... | ecosystem: Environmental > Aquatic > Marine >... | reverse complement strand
AGAACCTTGCGCTCCTTGACCACCTGTACCACCTGTTGCTCCAGTACCACCAGTTCCACCTTGCGCACCTTGACCACCAGTTCCACCTGTTGCACCTTGGTCTCCCTGTGGGCCTTGTCCACCTTGAGCACCTACACCACCAGTTCCTCCAGTACCACCTTGAGCACCTACACCACCAGTTCCTCCAGTACCACCTTGAGCACCCTGCGATCCTTGCGCACCTTGTCCGCCAGTTCCACCTGTTTGACCTGTTCCACCAGTTCCTCCAGTACCACCTTGAGCACCCTGAGCACCTTGAGCACCTTGAGAACCTTGCGCTCCAACTCCACCAGTTCCGCCTGTAGCACCTTGAGAACCTTGCGCACCTTGTCCGCCAGTTCCACCTGTTTGACCTGTTCCACCAGTTCCGCCTGTACCACCTTGAGCACCTTGAGAACCTTGCGCTCCAACTCCGCCAGTACCACCAGTCTGTCCAGTACCACCAGTACCACCAGTACCAGTACCACCAGTTCCGCCAGTATGACCTGTTCCACCAGTTCCGCCAGTTCCTCCTGTAGCACCTGTCTGACCTGTTCCACCAGTTCCCCCAGTACCTGTTCCACCAGTTCCGCCAGTTCCTCCAGTACCACCAGTTGCTCCAGTACCGCCAGTTCCACCTGTATGACCTGTACCACCAGTACCACCAGTACCTGTTCCACCAGTACCGCCAGTATGACCTGTTCCACCAGTTCCGCCTGTTCCGCCAGTTCCACCTTGGGCACCTACACCACCAGTACCACCAGTTCCACCCTGAGCACCTTGAGCACCTTGAGCACCTTGCGCTCCCTGACCACCTGTTCCACCTGTTTGTCCAGTTCCGCCTGTACCACCAGTACCTGTTCCACCAGTACCACCAGTACCTCCAGTACCACCAGTTGCTCCAGTACCACCTGTTCCACCAGTTTGTCCAGTTCCTCCAGTACCACCAGTACCAGTTCCACCAGTACCGCCTGTTCCGCCAGTTGCTCCAGTTTGTCCAGTTCCGCCTGTTCCACCAGTACCACCTTGAGCACCTTGTCCACCAGTTCCACCAGTACCTGTACCACCAGTTCCTCCAGTTTGTCCAGTTCCTCCAGTACCGCCAGTTCCACCTTGAGCACCTACACCACCAGTGCCACCAGTTCCACCTTGCGCTCCAATACCACCAGTACCACCTGTATGACCTGTTGCGCCTGTTTGTCCAGTACCACCAGTTCCCCCAGTGCCTGTTCCACCAGTACCACCAGTACCACCTGTCTGTCCAGTTCCTCCAGTTCCACCAGTAGCGCCTGTCTGTCCAGTTCCTCCTGTTCCACCAGTGCCAGTACCACCAGTTCCACCAGTTCCTCCAGTTCCACCTGTGCCACCTTGAGCACCGATTCCGCCAGTACCACCTGTCTGTCCAGTACCACCAGTACCACCAGTGCCTGTTCCACCAGTACCACCTGTCTGTCCAGTACCACCAGTGCCACCTGTTTGTCCAGTTCCACCTGTTCCACCAGTATTACCTTGTCCACCAGTTCCTCCAGTGCCTGTTCCGCCTGTACCACCAGTTTGTCCAGTACCGCCTGTTCCGCCTGTTCCACCAGTTGCTCCAGTCTGTCCAGTACCACCAGTTCCGCCAGTACCTGTTCCACCAGTACCACCTGTATGACCTGTTGCGCCTGTTTGTCCAGTACCACCAGTTCCTCCAGTTCCACCTTGGGCACCTACACCACCAGTTCCACCAGTACCAGTTCCTCCAGTTCCGCCTGTTTGTCCAGTTCCCCCAGTACCGCCTGTTCCACCTGTAGCTCCGTCACCACCAGTTCCACCAGTACCAGTTCCACCTGTACCACCTGTTTGCCCAGTTCCACCTGTTCCGCCTGTACCACCAGTTGCTCCAGTACCACCAGTTCCGCCTGTTTGACCTGTACCGCCTGTTCCGCCTGTTTGACCTGTACCACCAGTTCCTCCAGTTCCACCAGTTGAACCAGCAGCTATAAATTGTATCGCACATATTTCAGCATTTGATGGTAAAGCTCCAGCTACATATGCTACGGGTATTCTTACATAACCTGTTTCATCTATTAAATCGTCATCTACCCTTAATATCACATATGTATCATCATTGTTAGTATTAGATTGTATTACTATAGTTCCTCTGTTAGTACCATCATTACTATCATCCCAAGTTAGTATGTATGATTCTATATCAGTACCATCATCAGTTGTTTGGCTTAGAGCCATTTCAGTAACACTACCTATTGTACCATTATTTAATCTAAATCTTCCAGCTGGTGGTTGAATCGTAGTATCTGTTCCATTTGAAAATTCATATTGTAATCCACCTTTGTTTCCTTGCCCACCAGTTCCACCAGTTCCACCTGTAGCACCTGTTTGTCCAGTTCCACCTGTTCCACCAGTTCCGCCAGTAGCACCTGTTTGTCCAGTACCACCAGTACCACCTGTTTGTCCAGTTCCTCCAGTACCACCTGTCTGTCCAGTTCCACCTGTACCACCAGTACCAGTTCCGCCAGTACCACCAGTACCACCTGTAGCGCCTGTTTCACCAGTACCACCTGTTCCGCCTGTTTGACCAGTTCCGCCAGTTCCTCCAGTACCTGTTCCGCCTGTTCCACCAGTTCCGCCAGTTGCTCCAGTTTCACCTGTTCCACCAGTACCACCAGTCTGACCTGTTCCACCTGTTCCACCAGTGCCAGTACCACCAGTTCCACCTGTTCCGCCTGTAGCACCTGTTTGTCCAGTACCACCTGTTCCGCCAGTTGCTCCTACGCCTCCAGTTCCTCCAGTTCCACCAGTTCCACCTTGCGCTCCATCACCACCAGTTCCACCTGTTGCACCTACACCACCTGTACCACCAGTACCAGTTCCGCCAGTACCACCAGTTCCGCCTGTAGCACCTGTTTCGCCTGTACCACCAGTACCGCCAGTTTGTCCAGTACCTCCTGTACCACCAGTTCCAGTTCCACCTGTTCCACCAGTTGCTCCAGTTTCACCTGTTCCACCTGTTCCGCCTGTTTGTCCAGTACCGCCAGTTCCACCTGTAGCACCTACACCGCCAGTACCACCTGTACCACCAGTACCACCTTGTGTTCCGATACCACCTGTACCACCAGTACCTGTTCCACCAGTTCCACCTGTATGACCTGTTGCTCCAGTTTGTCCAGTACCGCCTGTTCCACCAGTAGCACCTACACCACCAGTTCCACCTGTTGCACCTACACCACCAGTTCCACCAGTACCACCTGTTTGTCCAGTTCCACCTGTACCACCAGTTCCAGTTCCACCTGTTCCGCCTGTAGCACCTGTTTGCCCAGTACCACCAGTTCCGCCTGTAGCACCATCACCACCAGTACCACCTGTTGCTCCTACACCACCAGTACCGCCAGTTCCACCTGTTCCACCTTGCGCTCCGTCACCACCAGTACCACCAGTTCCAGTTCCACCTGTTCCACCTGTTCCACCAGTTGCTCCAGTTTCACCTGTTCCGCCTGTTCCACCTGTTTGTCCAGTTCCACCAGTTCCTCCAGTGCCAGTTCCGCCTGTTCCGCCAGTATGTCCAGTAGCTCCTGTCTGTCCAGTACCACCAGTTCCTCCAGTAGCTCCATCTCCGCCAGTTCCACCTGTTCCACCTTGCGCTCCATCACCGCCAGTACCACCAGTACCACCTTGTGTTCCGATACCACCAGTACCACCAGTACCTGTACCACCAGTTCCGCCTGTAGCACCTGTCTGTCCAGTACCACCTGTTCCACCAGTTGCTCCGTCACCGCCAGTTCCACCTGTTGCGCCTACACCACCAGTTCCACCAGTACCACCAGTACCACCTTGCGCTCCATCACCACCAGTTCCACCTGTTGCGCCTACACCGCCTGTACCACCAGTTCCTCCAGTATCACCTTGCGCTCCATCTCCACCAGTTCCTCCAGTGCCAGTACCACCAGTGCCACCTGTTCCGCCAGTTGCTCCAGTTTCACCTGTTCCACCAGTTCCGCCTGTTTGACCTGTACCGCCTGTTCCGCCAGTACCTGTTCCACCAGTACCACCAGTATGTCCAGTAGCACCTGTCTGTCCAGTTCCACCAGTTCCTCCAGTAGAAGCTGCTTGTCCTGCACCACCAGTACCACCAGTATGTCCAGTAGCTCCTGTCTGTCCAGTTCCACCAGTTCCGCCTGTAGCACCTACACCGCCAGTACCACCAGTGCCAGTTCCACCAGTTCCGCCTGTTCCGCCTGTAGCGCCAGTTTCGCCTGTACCGCCAGTACCACCTGTTTGTCCAGTACCTCCTGTACCACCAGTGCCTGTTCCACCAGTACCACCAGTACCACCAGTTTCTCCATCACCACCTGTTCCGCCTGTAGCACCTACACCACCAGTACCACCAGTACCGCCTGTAGCGCCAGTTTGACCTGTTCCACCAGTTCCGCCTGTAGCACCATCACCACCAGTTCCTCCAGTACCAGTTCCTCCAGTTCCGCCTGTATGACCTGTTGCTCCAGTTTGTCCAGTTCCACCTGTTCCGCCAGTTGCTCCTACGCCACCAGTTCCGCCTGTTGCACCTACACCGCCTGTACCACCAGTTCCACCTGTAGCGCCAGTTTCACCTGTACCTCCAGTTCCTCCAGTTCCAGTTCCTCCAGTTCCACCAGTATGTCCAGTAGCTCCTGTCTGTCCAGTACCACCAGTACCGCCAGTTGATGCGGCTGAACCTGCACCACCAGTACCACCAGTTCCACCACTAGCACCTGTTTGACCTGTACCACCAGTTCCACCAGTAGCTCCTACACCACCAGTTCCACCAGTTCCAGTTCCACCTGTTCCACCAGTTCCACCTGTAGCGCCTGTCTCACCAGTTCCACCTGTTCCTCCAGTTTGTCCAGTACCACCAGTACCACCAGTACCAGTTCCTCCAGTTCCGCCTGTATGTCCAGTAGCACCTGTTTGACCTGTACCACCTGTTCCACCAGTTGCTCCGATACCACCAGTTCCACCTGTTTGACCTGTTCCACCAGTTCCGCCTGTAGCACCATCACCACCAGTACCACCAGTAGCACCTACACCACCAGTTCCTCCAGTTCCGCCAGTTGCTCCAGTTTCACCTGTTCCACCAGTACCACCAGTTTGACCTGTTCCCCCAGTTCCACCTGTAGCACCTACACCACCAGTACCACCTGTTCCAGTTCCGCCAGTTCCTCCAGTTCCGCCAGTTGCGCCTGTTTCACCAGTACCACCAGTACCGCCAGTATTACCTTGTCCACCAGTTCCGCCTGTCTGTCCAGTACCACCAGTACCACCAGTAGAAGATGCTGAACCTGCACCACCAGTACCACCTGTACCACCACTAGCGCCTGTTTGTCCAGTTCCACCTGTACCACCAGTAGCGCCTACGCCACCAGTTCCACCAGTACCTGTACCACCAGTTCCACCTGTTCCTCCAGTAGCACCTGTTTCTCCAGTTCCGCCTGTTCCACCAGTTTGTCCAGTACCGCCTGTTCCTCCTGTAGCACCTACGCCACCAGTACCACCAGTACCAGTTCCACCAGTTCCGCCAGTTTCACCTGTTCCGCCAGTACCACCTGTCTGTCCAGTACCGCCAGTTCCACCAGTTGCTCCAACTCCGCCAGTACCACCAGTTCCGCCTGTAGCGCCTGTTTGTCCAGTACCACCAGTACCACCTGTTGCACCTACACCACCAGTTCCGCCAGTTCCACCTGTAGCACCTGTTTCTCCAGTGCCACCAGTTCCGCCAGTTTCACCTGTTCCACCAGTGCCACCTGTTTGCCCAGTACCACCAGTGCCACCAGTACCTGTTCCACCAGTTCCACCAGTTGCACCTGTTTCACCAGTTCCACCTGTTCCGCCTGTTTGCCCAGTACCACCAGTTCCACCAGTAGCAGAGGCTTGTCCTAAACCACCAGTTCCACCAGTACCACCACTTGCGCCTGTTGCACCTGTTTGTCCAGTTCCACCAGTACCACCAGTACCAGTACCACCTGTTCCACCAGTTTCACCTGTACCACCAGTGCCTCCAGTAACACCATCGCCACCAGTTCCACCAGTATGCCCAGTCTCACCTGTTCCACCAGTGCCTCCAGTACCACCTGTAGCGCCTGTTTGACCAGTACCGCCTGTTCCACCTGTAGCACCTACTCCACCTGTTCCTCCAGTACCAGTTCCGCCAGTTCCGCCTGTGTGACCAGTTGCACCAGTTGCACCAGTACCACCAGTTCCCCCAGTCTGTCCAGTACCACCAGTACCACCAGTTCCAGTTCCGCCAGTTCCACCAGTTGCTCCAGTTTCACCTGTTCCACCAGTTCCACCAGTATGTCCAGTAGCACCTGTAGCACCTGTTTGACCAGTACCACCTGTTCCACCTGTAGCGCCTGTTGCACCAGTTCCACCAGTTCCTACTGTATAATCTACTCCATCTATTTGTAAAAGTCCGAACGATCCTGTAGTAGCAGCTGAACCGCTGATATCTCCACGAAGTTCAATATCGTGGTTAAATATATTTTTACCTATATATTTTGGATCGGTAGACATAATATTATGTTATTTCCAATACACTTGCAAATGCTTGTAAATCACTAGCTGCTGAAGCAGTAGCTTTTAAAGCATCACCAGCTTCTAAATTTATCGGTTTTTCTATAACTAAAGTAGAATTAGCACGAACAACTACTGATTTAAATATATGAAAATCTGAACCAGCACTTGTATCTGTTACGAATAAATCTACATCAACATCATTTGTACCATCTATATTACTAAGATAAACTGCGTGTATAACACCAGTTGTACTTGCAGGAGCAGTATAAATAGTGGTAGCACTATCTCCAACAGCAACTCCTGCATTTTTAAAAGTATTAGCCATTGTTATCCTCCAAATACTATTGCCATCGCCGTAGCGTGGTCTATTACGGATGAACCTTTTTCATAGATTCTACCCTCTGAATTAATGTCACCAGCAGTTTCTACTGTGCCAAAAGAGCCAGTAGTTGTAACTGAACCAGATACTTTAGAAGAAAATTCGATTTGAGCAAAAGAACCTGTAGATACAGAATCCCCAACAAAACTACCAGAAAGCGAAAATGATCCTGTTAGTTTAGGATTTAATTGTTTACTTTTTTGTAAAGCCATAATTCTTCTCTTCTACTTTGCCAATGAACTCTCATTGATTTTGAAATCTTTCTCCTATGCTCTAAAGACTTTGGTTTTTTCATCTTTTCTATCGTATCCAAAGATATCTTTCTATCCATCTGAGCGCATGATTTACATACACTATTATTACCAACTGCTCTATCAAAAGCATCTTTTCTTGAATATGTCAACATCTTTTTACAGGTTGGACATTTTCTATTTTTTCTATCACTCCAATGCCTTTTTCTCATAGTAATAAATATAAGGAAATGGTAAAACCAATGTGGAACTATGAATTAAATTTACCTTGTGCGATAATTTCATCATCAGACTCTAAATCATAACCTATGCTATCTGTATCTATATGTAGTTGAAATGTAGAGCCAGCTTGATGAATTTTTAAAGCATCGTGTTCCATATATTGGCCATTGATAAAAAATAAAAAGTCTTGTTCGTTTGTGGCAGTTATACCCGATGGAGCTGATGCAGTAACAGCTGTAAAACTAGCTGTACTTGGTACGGATATTGAATCGGCTTTCTTAACAAAACACTTTCTTAGATAAGCATTTGTATCGCCTGTGGTAACACCATCTACTGTAACAGAGCCAGATACAGTTAAACTACCTGTAAACTGATGAGTATCATCTATACTATCTCCGAATATCGTAGAACCACTACTGAAAGATTGAGTCATATGTGTAACCGATGAACTTACGATATAGTTTTCTGCTATAACGTTTCCTAAGACAACCCAATCTGTATCTACTTGAGCTTTACCATCTTCTCTTTCCGATATTATAAAAGAATTTTGTCCAATCTGCATAGTGTTAAAAATTACATCTTGGTCTCTACCCACATCTTGTCCTATAGCAAATGTATAGTTTTTATCCTCTGAACCATCGAACACACCTGCTCCAAGCACTGTTACACCAGTGCCAGGTATTATGTTCAATTCACTATCTAAAACAATTCCTGGTTTCTGCCCACTACCTTGAGTTACAGTTATTTTTACATCTCTCGTATCTTTAGTTCCAACTAAATCTGTAAGATTAACACTTACATCATCACCTATTAATATTCTTTTTGGTGTGAGTTGTTTTTGTGTTGTGACAACATTATTGAACTCTTCAGGTATTAAGTAACCACTTAGTGTGACTGAAAAGTTAGTTCTAATTAATCTTTCTGAATTTACAGATACTTCACTGGCATCACTGTAGTTATCTATTTGTGTTCTAAATTTAAATTTTCCATCTTCACCCCAATAAGAACCTTCTGAATAAATTATCTTTTCTACAATTTTATTCATCTGTTCTGTATAGGATGTCCAAATAACAAAATCGTAAGTTAAAGTAACATAATCAGGAACTGCTACTGTGTATAATTCGTTGACTTTATTCAATCCTTGTTGTACAGAAAATTTATCATAACGATTTTTTTCAGAATATTTTCTTTGAAAAGTATAAAATAGTTTAGGGTCTTTAGGATCTAATTTATCAACTGATAGATTTGGGTCTTTCTCAATAGAGTTTCTCTTAAAAGCTATTAGTGGTATTACTAATTGTTTTTTGTTATCTACTAAATAACCTTTATTTTGTACCATCGCCCATCTTTCAGGATTTGCGTACATAAGAGGAACTTTTATTGACTCACCATTTTCTTCTACACTTAACTTTAATGTGTTGTTAAAATAAAACATAATAGCTGCGTCAATATCCATCAACCCAACTGATATATTTTTCACATTGTCTTGGTCTCTAGACCTTATTCTACCACGATTTAATTCCTTTCTAGCGGAACGTGGTATTGGTTTTTCACGTGCCATTAAATACTCCTAACTCTTTCAATCTGTATTGAACTCTTTCTAATTAAGAAAGTATTAGCTACAACTGAATAATTTTCATCAAACATTCCACCTATTAACTGATTTTCATTTATAGAACCAACTTCAAAATATCCGTAATTCCAATCTATCAAATCTCCTACCTCTAACACCATTTCAGCATCAATAAAAGATTGTCTTAAAAATGAGAATGTGGCAGTTTGATTGTTATCAGGTCCAAACTCTTCTTGATTGTAATCAAAATCTTGAGCGTCTATTAGAGCTTTCATTTCAACTCCGTTTTTGTAAACCTTTTTACCGCCAGCAGATTCACCATACATATTTACTGAAGATTCTTGCAAAGATGGTTTATAGATAACACAGGTTTGATTTATTAAACCATCCTTATTATTCTGTGCATCTCCAACCAACTCTTTTGTTACTCGAGTAATTAAATCGATGTCTCTTTGTGGCAAAAATCTTCCTGCCATTTTATTATCCTATGTAAATTGGATAAGGAACTTTAGCTAGTTTTTCTTGTAGAAATTCTGCTTCATCCTTATCAGCTTCTAATAAAGCTTTTCTACTTGTTTGGTCTAACATTTCTCTAAGTTGTTCTACTAATTGTTCTTTTTCAGTAGCAGCCTCAGTTCTTAAAGTATCTCCATCCAATGTTGTTTCAGCGTTTGGTATTGGTAGCGAAGCATATTTACTTCTGATACTACCCAATAATTCCTTACATAATGCAAGAGCATATTTCTTTATCCATTGTTTTCCTACATCATTAATATTAGCAAAAGTCATATTGTCAAATGGAGCATTTGAAAAATCTGTAATTACACCATCTGTTGTTCCTTGTAAAGTACTATCTCTATCTTTCTTTACTAAATATTTGATATGTAGATTATAATTTGCCGTTGGGTTTGGAAAGATTCTCAACTTATTATTAACCAATTCAAATGAATAAGCAGACTTTCTTATTTGGTCATTAAATTCTATAGCTTGAACTTTCAATAAATCAGCATACATTGGCATCATCATAAACTGAACAGCCGGAGAATTTCTACCCCAACCAAAAGAATCTAACATATTGTAACTACCATCACCAGTACCAGCATAAGGATCGAAGTATCTAGTTATTGCTGGTGAAGACTCATAAAATACTTTTCTTACTTCTATTGCATTACCACTCTCAGAAGCTTCTCCTATTAGAACATTTAAATCATAAACCTGTGAACCACTGGTTATAGCTATAGAACCACTTTTAAAATCTACTGTGCCACCAACACCTGCTTCTGTACCATATTGTTCAGCTAATTGTATATTTCTACCAATCGTAGGTGTTAGTTTTTTATGTGTTAAATCTGTCTTCACAGCACCAGAACCAGTTTCTTGTCCTTGTAAAGCTAACATATTGTCTCTAATATTAAACTGATTTACTTGCGCTGAATATTCTGTAATAGATTCTTCGTAACAAGCGTAAAATTGTTCCTTTTGTAACTCTACTGCTACTATTGGATATCCAAGTCTTTTAGCAGCCCAATCAGAAAACTTATCTACATTGTGATTGCCAGAACCTGAAAAGTCTGTATCGGCATCGTAAAATCCATATGGAGTATCACCAGTCGAAAATGAACTACTACCTGGCCAAATCGCTTCCATTTTTTTCTCCTAAAAAGATGTAATTATTCAATAATAAATATAAAAGAAACAAAAAAAGGGGAAGTAAACACTTCCCCTTTTTAGTAAGATTAATTGATATTCAATTAAACTTGGTTTGCGTGTGATACAATCACCTTACCATAGAACTCAGGTCTAACCATCTTCTTAGCATAACGAGTCATCACACCTTTACGTGGAGTAAAGTTCTGAGGATCGTATACTAATGGAGTCATAATCATCGGTACATATGGAGCGTATACAGCACCAGTTTCTAAGAAATTGCTTCCTCTGAAACCGACAAGTATACTATTATCCAACATATAAGGATTCTTATAAACAGTATATCGGTTATTGATTGAGCCTACCGCTTCCACACCCATAGCATAGGTTTTAGCTTCAGCGTTACCTGTATTAGCAATATATCCACTTACAGATTCTAAGATTGTAGCAGTCTCAGGTGAAACAACAACAAAATTAGCACCACCACGTAGTGTTTTCTGATGGATAGCATTACTTACAGATTGTATCTTAATTCCAAGTGTCTGGAACCAAGATGGTTTGGTGTAAGCATTAGACTGTCCGCTGATTTCTGAAAAGTAATCAGTTGTCGGATTTGCATTTGGATCGTACTCGAAACCAACTTTAGCTGACCAATACTCTGTCTTAGCAGAAGCATTAGCTTTCAACATATCGAGGATTTCTAAATCGATTTCCATCGCAATGTATTCACTAAGCATAGCAGTAAGTTCAGCTTCAGCGTCAACAGAGTGATAAGCGTTAAGGTCTTGAGCAAGCTCAGGAGTCCATACAGCTTTTAACTTACGTGTTTTCGCAACAATAGCTTCACTTCTTAACTTAATGTCTACTTCAGGTATCTGTAAGTCATCAGCAGTAGAAGGACCAGGAGTAGTGAATGAGCTTTGCTCAAAATCACCACGCTCAGCTGCAGTCGGCTGTTGATGGTAAAGAATACCAAATTTGTTTGCTTCAGCAATAGCAGATGCTTTGAAGAAGAAACTAGCAGTAGTTACATTGTTTACATCATCAACTACAGTATATGCAGGATAGTTTGCTGTGATTACTGAACCAGTAAGTTCAAAAGCACGAACACCATTAAAGTCTGCACGAGTGAAAATGCCAGCACCTACAGATAGCTTAATGATATCTCCGTCTACAATAGACTGACTTAGGTCTGGTTCAAATTCAACATCTTTCCAAGTTGCTGATGAAGTAGCAGCACCAGATATTACAATACCCTCAGCTGCTTGATCGTTAATTGAATATCCAAATTTTCCAGCACCATAAAGACCACCACTTGCATCACCAGATCCAGAAGTGTTTCCGAATATATCGGAATTCTGTACGTGATTAGCTTGGTCGGCTGAACCATATTTGAAATCCAAATAGAAAATAAGACCAGATGGTAGATTCATCGGCTGAACACTAACAAACTCTTGTGCTGATAGTTCACCAAAAATTCTACGAACTAATGGTAAAGCAACACCAGACCATTCTTCTTTATTTCCGCCAGTACCTGTCTGTGACGCCTCTTTAATAAGCTGCGTAGCCTGGTTTTCAAGAAGAACAGCCATACCTGTTTTCTTAGTTGAATCATCGATTTCATCTAGCAATCCAGTTGGCTCCCACTTATCGACTAATTTACGAGTCTGTGCTAGGAGCTCCTGATGAGGGTTATGACCACCCATCACATCGCTTAGATTTTCAAAGTTTGACATTATATTGTCTCCCAATTAAATTAGGTTAGCTAACTTCTTAAACCTATCTCTCAAATCATTTCCTTCAGAAATTACTTTCTTTTCAGATTTGGTTGAGGCGACTGGCTTTGAAGCGCTTCCCTTAGATTCATTAATTTCATTTTTTCTAGCACCAAAAGATTCACCAAGTGTAGAATACACTAACTTGACTTCTCTTAGGTTTGATGCTCTATCGAATTGCTCAACGACTTTCATCTTCTGTTCGTTATTCAAACCATACTTTCTGAATAGTTTGTTTGTGAATAGAAGTTTAGCATTTAGCAAGTTGACTTCATTTAGCTTTCCACGAAGTGTTTCGATTACGGAACGATGTTCTTCAAGGTCGGATTTAAGTTCTGCAACTTCATCCTTCTTTTCATCTTCATCTTCTTCCTCAGAAAGAGCTTTGATTACTTCGTCAAGATCGATATCTTCATCCATCTCATCTTCATCTTTCTCTTCTTTTAATTTCGCTTTTCCTTCGCTACCACCACCGCTTGAACTATTAGCTTTTGCGTTAACTTTGTTATCGCCTTTACCAATATCGGAAGAAACATCATTTTCTTCAATTTCTTCGCCCTCTTCGATTTCTTCGTTCTTTTCATCATCATCATCTTTATCAATTTCATCGAGTTCAGACTCAAGCTCTTTAATTACAGATTCTAAATCAAGATCTTCATCCATATCTTCGTCATCTTCTTCAGCTTCATCCATCTTATCTTCATCTTCGTCTTCTTCTTCAGAAACGATTGGTGCATATTTAACACCATCGATTTCGATAATTTCAGATTCGTCTACTGACTCATCTTCAGAATGTTCATCAGAAGGATCTTCATCTTCATCATTCATAGCTCTCTCTTCCATATCTTCATCGTCATCTCTTTCTTCTAGATCGACATCTTCGTCTTTCTTTTCGTCATCTTCATCTTCGATTTCGTTTTGGATTTTTTGAGATAGCATATTCTGCAATCTTGGAGTGAAAGCCTCTTCTAAAGCCATCTTAGCATTTTCTAAAGCTGTTTCACGAACTGCTTTAGCGTCAGCAATTGCTTCTTTTAAGAGATCATCCATTATTATTTCTCCTGTTTAGGATTTAGTATAGTTATTGGGAACTATAATAGAATTATTATATTCGGTTACACCGTATAAGAAGAACGGTGTATTTAGTTTTGATATATATAAATATAAGGAATTAGAATTTTCTTCCTCTGTTTCGGCTATCTTCTTCCATTAATTTAACCTTTTTCCAATAATTACGGGCTTTTGCTTTGTTTTTCTTTTCTTTTTTTACCGCAGATGGTTTTTTATAGAACTCTCTTTCCCTTAGTTCATACATAAGGTTTGAATCTTTGACTTTTCTTTTAAATATACTGAGAGCTTTTTCGTAATTATTATTCTTTACTACAACTTTTATTGACATAAATACCTCTTAGTCTTTTTCGTTTTTCGCCTTATAGTTTCTATCTACATAATTGAAGAAATCTTTTTTATCATCATCACTCAAGTCTTCTATATTAGATACATTGAATTTTTTCATAGCTTTTTTGAAGAACGCTTTATAATCATCTTCTTCTCTAAACATCATTTTTTCAGCTTCATCCATATCATCTCTCATATCTCTATCATCATCATCATGACCTGGTACATGCTTTTCACCAATCTCATAGTATCTACCTAAGATGTTACCCATATCTTCATATAGCCCACTCATTCTTTCTTGTAAAGAATTAGCTTCACCAGCTACTTTACCAAATTGCTTAGATAGATTTGTAAGTTCTTTCATATTACGGCTAACTGTAATTTTGTCGAACATATCACCAGCTTCAGATAAAGTATGTTGAGCAGCACCTTCTGCTATAGAAGAAAGATTTTCAGCAACCTCTTTTAGATTACCTTTACCATATATAGATTCACCAATAGAATTAAAAGCATTGATTTTAGAAACCAATTCTTTTACATTTATCTGTGGTTTTTCTTCTTCTTCCTTAACCCACGGACTTCTAGAAACCATTCCTCCGCCGATTTGCATTTCTTTTATTAAATTTTTTAATTTTATGTTAGCCATAGTTTTTCTCCTTAGATATAAATATATCTATTTTACAAATTTCATCGCAAGTTTTTGCATTTTTAGTAAGGACAAATCAGCAAACTTCTTTTTGTTTGCTCTGTTAATTTTGTCATAAACCTGTGTTATAGCTGAAGCAGTGTAACTATCTACTTTCATAGTTCTGCCAGAAACAGGATCTTTTACAGATGAATATCCCTTTTTCAATACATCTCTTAACTTAGATATTATTTCCGGATCTCCTTTTTTTTCATCTAAAGATTCACCAGTGTATTGTTTTCTGTAAAAATCTACATCAGATTTAGATTGTTTCTTTGGTTTTGGTTTATCATCTTTTTTCTTTTTAAATTTGTCTTTAATTCTTTGAAAGATACTTTTAGCTTTCTTATGTGCAGATGGGTCTTTACTAGCATAAGAAGATTGACGAGCAGTATTTACAGATACTTTATTTCCCTGTTTATTTTGTATAGCCATTCTAGCCGCTGTAGCTATAACGGCTGGATTCTCATTTAATACCGACTCATACATCTCTTTTACTTTCTTTGGTAAATCATCGTGCTTTGTAGCAGCATATTTTTTAACAGAACCTTTACTCATAGAGTTAGCAGCTTTTTGAGCAGCTTTAGAAAATTTACTAGCTGGCACATCACCTTTTTGTATAGCTCTAACTATACCCATAAATTTCTGTTGTTGTTTTGAAGCAGCTGGCACTTTTTATCCCCTCATTATATCATTAATTACAGCTTCAACTCTACCATACTTAGTATCACGAACTGCTAAATTCTTATCCACACTCTCATTCATTGGATGAAGAAAAGCACCGTGTGTAGATGGGTTAGAAACAAAATCAAAAGCAATTAATTCAAAATCGTCTTGCACTTCTTGTGCTCCACTTTCGTGCATAGTTTCAACTGAACCCATACCACGAGAACTGATACCCAACTTTATACCATTTTTAAATAACTCTCTAAGAATATTACCACTCGGTGTAGTTAGAACTTCTACTGTACCAACTAAATCATCACCATTGAAGTTCATATCTGTTACATTATGAGATACATTCTGTAAATTTACAACTGATGATTCAGGATGGTCTAACTCACCCATAGCTCTTTTTTGTTGTACGAAGTTCTCTGAATACTTCTTTGCCTCCCGCATTAGAATTTCTTTTGGATATACTCTACCATTTTGATTTTTAGTATCTGCTCTTTGCAAAATACCTTTGACAACTAACTTTCCGTTGTTTTCTTTCATCGACTCATTAATTTGGTCTGGTCTTACCTCAAATGGTATATAGTCTACTATTAATTGTTTCATTTCAAACTCCTAAATGTTCTCTCATAAATTTCTTTAAATAATTGAGGATTCTTTTTTGATTCCTTTATTGCTTTATATTTTTTTCCATCGATTACTTTAATCGATTCATCTTTTTTATTTCCTTCACCTCTAACTAAATCTTCAACATCGTATGGTATATCATCGCCATCTAATGCATTAGCGTTGTCTTGTTGATAGTAGTATACCTCATTACTGGCATCTTCCATTTTTTCTTCTGCGTCTTTAATTTTTTGCTGATGATCTTCAAATTTCTTTTTACCTTCTGGATCTTCTTTACCTTTTACAAAAGGATCTGCAAACTCTCCACTTCCCAATTTATCTTTAAGTTCTTTTTCTAAACTCTCTAATTCTTGTTTAGCTTGAATGGATTGTGATGCTAATTTGTGAAGTTTTGGATGTCTATCTTTGAGAACTTTTTGATTTCTAAGAGTCTCAAATTCCATATATTCCTCATGCGATGGAAATACATCTTCTAACTCTTCAGCACTCATATCATCTAACTTCTCAGGGTTTTTTCTTAAATCAGCTTTGACATCATCTTCTGCATCAGCACTATCAGAATCATCAGAATCCATATCTGGTTTATCTTCATTATCACCACCATCTCTTTCAAAATCACTACCACCTAACTTACCACCGGCATCTTTTTCACTATCATCGCCATCATCACCTGACATTTTATTATAAGCAACTTTTGCTGGATGGTCATCTGGCTGCTTTTTAGCAGCACCAGCAGTCATTTCTTGAGACTCACCATCCTTATCTTTATACTTGATGATTTTGTCGTCATCAACTTCATTGATAGTTTGTGCAATTTCTAATAGTGAAATCATTTGTCTTTCTCCATCATTATTTCGTGTTTGAGACTTTCTAAGTGTTCTATCCACTGTCCAAGTCTTCTCAACATATAATTCTTATCTACATCTTTTTTCTGTATTTCAACCTGCCATCTTTTCAACAGAGTAGAAATGCTAAAAAGAGTATCCATATAGGATTTCTTTTTGTCTTCAAACGCCATAGTGAAACTACTGTAACTGACCAACTTTGTTTGCTAGTTTTACTAACCTCTCACTTATTTTGTTTAAAGCCTTATGTGTATTCTTCCAATACGACCTCGAATCCACATTTAATTCATTTTTAAGACGAACATTCATCTTAACTAACCTATTTAATTCATTGAGACTATCTCTAATCTCTCTCATAGAACGACCAATCTTTTGTTTTGGTGACAAAGTATCATCGTTTCTATAGTCGTGATATCTTCCCTCTTTTACAATATCATATCCTGCAGCGTTAGCTATGTCCTTTTTTTTCTTCTTATCTTTCTTTCTTCCACCACTAAATGCCATAGGAGTCTGATAACCAGGTGTAGCAGCAGAGGTAGAAGCTTCTTCTATCTCTGATTGCAACAATTCACGAACTATTTGTCGTATGGCTTCCTTTAACTTATCCGCTTTTGACATTTTCAAGCTCCTTAACTAATTGGTAATACCTCATTAGTGTAACCACTTGCTTATCTTCAACTATTCTACCTTTTACTAAGGTATCAGCTTGGTTAATCGCTTCTTTAAGTTTTATTTTTGTAACCTTATCATTAACTTTAGGTAAAAATGATTGGAGTTTAGTTTTCACCTTAATAGTTTCTGATTCTATAAACTCTTTTAAAGAATTAGTGTTAGAAATGTTATTTATGTACTCTTTAAGTAGTTTCTTTTGTGACTGACTTAAAGAACTGTACTTTTTATTGAACTTTTCTACTAATATGGTATATGCCAGTAGTCTTAAATCTTTTTCTTGCTTTTTGTAACCCTCAACAAGCTTTTTATCTTTCTTTTTATTAGAAATTTGTTTTCTTGTGACGTGTTCTACGATTGTGAATCGGCTATCTGTCTCAGAAGCTGGATTACCATCAACATTGGAGTCAAATATTTTATATATTGAAGCATTTACTTTATAATTTGGAATTCTAGCCATAAAGAAATCATTTATATCATAATTTCTCTTAATTTCTTTAATTACATTATACTTTTCCCTTTTTAATTGAGAATTGTTTAACTTCTGTCTAGCTTTTATCACAGCATCTACTAAATGATTGGCTTTGATTTCAGATGTGTAATTTTCTACAGTTAATACTCTGTATAATTCGTACTCTTTTCCTAATTGTGTTTTTTTATTGAAAAATTCTTTTAATATTTTAGCAGCTGCTCCACTTTTTTGATTATTTAGGACATCAACTGTAATCTGTCTTGTTAATAACTCAAATAGTATACCAGTGTTTCGTATCTTTGAGTGTTTATTTTTTGAACTCATATTTAACTCCAATCATTTATGTAATTCTTCATATATAAATATATGATTACTTAATTTTTGTTAGTATTAAGCGAAGATACTTCGGATTTATATTCATCTTCCAACTCACTCGCTTCAAAAATAAGCTTTTTCTCATTATTACTTAGATGTTTGAATAAATTTTCATAATGATGAGTAGCTACAGCACCATGCGCTGTCTTTTTATCGTGTGCACCTAATGGGTCTCTACCCCTAGCTCCACTATCCTTACCATATTTATTAGCTTCTTTTGGTCTTCCAGCACCTGGCTGTCCACCTTCTTCTGAACCACCTTCGTCATCTAATTCGTGACCAGTTCTACCCATAGCTAAATCAGATGGTGTACCTTGTGATTGTCCACTCTTAGCTGGATCGTTACCTTCGGCTTCAATCTGTTGTCTTCTAAATTTGTTTTTGTAATCAAAAATTATTTGTTCATCGTTTTCTTTCATTTCTTCGTCTGTAAAACCAAATACATTTTTGTAAATCCATTCCGTTGACATCAATCCATCTCTAATCATCGAATCAGCTAAAGATGTTTTTTGATTCCATAACTCAATCTTTTCTTGTTCATATATTGTAGATGGATTGGTAAGATTCAAATCAAAATTTACTAAGTCTTGGTCACGATATCCTTGAGCATACAAATGAACTACAGCAATCTTAGTCAACTCACTAACTATAATTCTTTGTATTCTTTCTATCGTTCTAGCGAAACGAACATCCTCAGCTGCTAATGTAGCCTTAGAACCCAAACCCTCTTCGTATCCTAAGAAAGCCTTTGGAACTCTCAACGAAGCCATCATTTTGTTTCTTAAATATTCTATGTCTTCTACAGCATCGTAACTTAACCCAGCTAAACTTTCAATATTAGTTCCACTATCCCCACCTCTTACAGGTAAAAAGAAATCTTCTGTAAGGTTTTGGATATTGTAACGTAGATTGTAGTCACCTGTTTTCTCATCGATTACAGGAGCCTTCTTCATCTTATTGATTGTTTGTTGCATAAAGTTATCAACTTCAGCTGGTGGTATGTTACCAATATCCAACTTAAATATTCTCTTTTCTGGCGCTCTCATAATACGATGTATCAACATAGCGTCTTCCATAAGAGTCAATTGTTTCCAAACTTTTCTACCAGCCTCTAACATAGAACGACCATAAGGTACATAGTTAGAATCTGAAAGTAATCTGAAGTGAGCTACCTCATAGTTCTCAAATATTTTTGAATCTTGTTTCTTTGAACTATGTCTACTAGCATCACCTTGTGGCGTTAACATAAACTGAACCAATTGTGGATTATCAGGTTCGTGTCCTTCCATTCTAGCAACATCGTAAGCAGACATTGGTGTAACATTTGTAATACCATACTTTTCAGTAACTTCTAATTGTAAAAAGAAGTCACCATATTTGTTCATATTACGAACCCAAGGCCATAGATTAAACTCTATATTTAGTATATCGTAGAATAGGTTGTGAAGAATATCGTGTATTTGATTATTGTCTGTAGTAATGTTTAGTACTTTACCATACTCATTTTTCATAGTAGACTCATCAGAATAAATATCTAAAGCAGAAGCTATAATAGAATCACTATCCATAGATTCATAATCTCTAAATAAACCCAATCTCATTTGTTGTGCGTATAGTTGGTCGTTATATCCATATTGTTGCATATTAGAATACAACTTACTATACCTATCAACTAAGTTTGTTTGTACGTTTGATTGTAACTGTCCTGTATCTACAATCTTTAACTTCCTTCCACCGATATTACGAACAATTGTGTTTGTAGAAAAAAGTCGTTTTAGTCTTGAAAATAAATCTTTTTCTGCCATAGTTTTACCTCTTAGTTAAGTAACCAATCTAACGATTCTTTTTCTCCGTTGGGTCCTATATCCATTTCCCAAGAGTTCGTTTTATTGGTTGGTTTTTGTGGTATCATCTGTGATGCTACACCACTCAAAGTTTTTTTAGTTAATTCAATGCCTTCATTTCTTAATCTTAATGCAGTATCTCTTACCCAAAGAGTCAAAGCAAAACTCATAACTAAATCATCGTTATACCCCTGCATAGCTTCAGCTTTATTGTTGTTATATATAAATACAAAAAGTTCATCAATTAATCTATTTGAACGAACAATTACTGACTTTTCTCTAAAATATTCTTCTAATTTAGCGATTACTAAAGGTCTTGTCTTCATTGTCATAGAAAAACCAGCTACCATATTTCTGTCTTGACTTCTATATCTATTATTTATCTGATGTTCTGTATCTACATACTTTAAATCTTTACTCGTGTAAAATAAGTTTTCATACCCTCTGTCAATACATTGTTGTAGAGCAGCCCAACCTATATTGTTATTCTCAACAACTAATAAAGCGTTGTTGTATTCTGTCGCTGTATTTACACAAAGGTTTCCAAAATCTTTTGTAGACATTTTACCTTTGTATTCAGCTACCTGTTCCATAGTTTCTATATTCATAACGTGAAATGCCGAAAAATCTGTACCATCTCCTCTGCTGACATCAGCACTTAGTACATAGTCCTTTGTATAGTTTGGTGGTTGCCATATCCAAAGATTACTATCAACACCTCTTTTTTCTAATGGGTCTTGTACGTGTCTTTCTCTATACTCTTCTAATATAACACCATCAATAACAGTCTGACCTGAAGTGATAAAGTCACAATCACATTCTTGAGCCGCTAATGATGGGCCTAATAGTTTGTCTTGCTCTGCTCTCCACTCTTCATCTCTTTCAGGATGTAAATTCCAATGTAACTTAATCCAATTCCAATCATTTGTTCCATCTTCTGCACCAACCCAAGTCTTATGAAACCAATTACCAACACCATTAGGTGTAGAAAGTGCGATACATTGTCCACCAGTAGATAGTGTCTGTGAAGCAGCAGCCCATATCGGTTCAATTTTATCAATGAAAGCAGCCTCATCAAGTATTAGAAGTGATAGAGCTTCTGAACGACCGCTATCTTCACCGCTTGATACAGCTTTTATCTGTGAACCATTATTATATCGTAAAGATAGTTTGTTATCTTCCGTACATTTTTGTTTTAACCAAGAGGGTAAGTTGGCGTGCATTACTCTTACCTTAGTTACTAAGTTTTTAGCAGTATCTTGTTTAGTAGCAATAACTAATATGTTTTTATCTTGCCCAAAAGTCATCATCCAAAGTGAGTATCCTGCAGTTAATGTTGATAAACCTAATTGTCGTGCTTTCAAAATAACATTGAATCTGTGTTCTTCAAAAGTAGCTAAAGATTTTTCTTGGTATTCATACAAATGAAAAGGAACTTTACCTTTCATTGGGTGCTGAACAACACAATACTTCTTTAGAAAGTATACAGGATCTTGAGCACACTTTTGATACTCTTTTTTGATTACCTCTTTTAGAACACCTGGTTTCATTATATCTTTCCTAAAATAAATCCTATACCTAACCAAAGGTATTGATTTTCGTACCATTTCTTTTCAACTAAATCAATCATCTTTTCATTAGCTTCGTCACGTGATTTCAATAAATCAATTTGTTTTTTCTGTGCCAACATTACTAATGTATCTAATTTTGCCTGTTCTTCTAATTTAATAATAACTGAATCAGATTTAGCAATAGTAATCTTTTGAAATTCTATCAATGTATTAGCTTTAGCAATCTTATCTTCCCACTGTGCATCTCTTTGTTTTATCATCTCTAATGCTTCTTCTTTGGTAAAAGTATCTTGACTTCTAACCATAGACATAGCAAAAAAGATTACTAAAAAATATTTTAATATCTTCATACTGAGCCTCATTTACTTTTTGCAAACTTTCTTAAAAAGTCTTCTGCTGATTCTACTTCATCATTATCATATACTTCTTGCATCTTTTGAGTTTTCTTTTTGGATATAGTGAGTTTTCTTTTTAGATTACCTATTTCTTTTTTAGAAGCCTTTTTACCACTTTCTAATTTTTTAATTGTTTCTTCTACTTGCTTTTCTTGTCTTTTGTTTTCTTTAATAACTTCTTTTAGTTTTTTGACTTCTTTATTCTTAGCTGCTCCAGCTGCAAATAACCCACCAACCAAACCTAAAAATCCAAGTATTATTTTCCAAATTTTCATTTTTCGTTCTCCAGCTTTTCTAGTTCTTCTGTAAACTTTTCTATAGCCTCATCGGCTTCTTTTGTTATCTTTTCTAAATCGACATTCCATTTTTCTTTTTCTAACTCAGGATAATTTACACCAACATTGTTGTGCCATTCAGGAGCTTTTTGATTTTTCCACTCTTCTAATTTCTGTAAGTTGTCTTTTATAAAAGAAATTTTGTTTTGTCTAATTTTTTCCTTAGCCCACTCGTCATAAGTACCATCAATTCTTTTTTTGTTTTCAATCTCTATTTGACAATCAAAACAATGGTTAAACATCATCCACATTTTGTCGTCTAATTTTTTCTTCATAATCTTATCACAATTAGGACAGAACATCGGCATTCTGGCATCAGCCATTATTTCTGATAGTCTACTAACTTTATCACCACCCTTTTCTTTTTTACCTTCGTAACCAACCATCACTCTCTTTTCGGGTGTTCTACCAGATAATAAATCGCCTAATACTTTGTTTTGTCTTTCTGTTTCTTTACTATATGCCATAAGCTACCTCGTATATTTTAACATACCTAATATTTGATTTACTGGCGCAAATGCACCTGTGTATTTAAATACTTTTCCTTTAAATACAAAAGTAATTCCTTCGCTTGGAATTATTCTATCCAAACCACCTAACGCCTTTAATCTATCTAATTGTGTTTTTAACATTTCCATTTTAGATGGATCTTTGGCATTTTTTACCTGTGATATTACCTTTGTTAAATCATTTTTCATTTTTTGTACAGCTTTATCGGGATTAGCTGCTATAAAATCTTTCATATTACTTAAAACTTCAGCACCTAACTCAAAGAAAAGAACTTCCCAATCTCTAATATGTTTCTTTTGTAATTTAGAGTGGTCGTTTTTGTCTGTAGATAAAACCCAATCTAAAAATTTAGGATACCTTTTCAAATCTTTTTTTATTGTTGGTATCTTATACGACTTATCAAAGAAAGCCCATCTTTTAACTAACTTCATTAAAATCCTATTATCAGGGTTTTTGTAATCAGTTTGTTTAGCACCATTGAATATAAACTCTAACCAATAGGCTTGATGATAATCAGACAAAGTATCTGTATCTTTTAATTTATATTCGTTTTGAAGTTTCTTCAATTTACCTAAAAAGTAACTTTGTCTTTTACTAAAATCTTTTACCTTTGGTAAATTGGCAATAAATGGTTTTGTAATTTTAAAAGCCTTTTGTATATCTTGATTTATCTGTTTTATCATACCAGCTAACATTCTAGCACTTTCTCTATTCTCTCCCATTGGAGTACCATCAGAATCATACTCTATCGTTCCGTGAAACTGTAACAGAGCTTTATCATAAGGTATTACATTTGCTGTTTTAGGATATATAACTTCTAAAGACATAAACTTCTTACCCTCACCAAAGATTTTATCTTTTTGTGCATCCGATAACTTTGAAACTGCTACCTGTAAATCTCTCATAGCGTAAGTAAATGCTTTTTCAATTTCACCTCTACCAGCAAACATATTCTTTACACCACTAATATCTAAAGCACCAGCACCGTGGTTTTTAATATGTCCTTTGTTACGAGCTGCGATAAGTTTACCATTTTTCCAACTTATCATTATATTCTGTCCATCAGTTTTTTCTGTAACTGCTCCTTCACTACTAAGGTTACCTTGTAGCGTATTAATAATTAGTGTTTTAAAATCTGAAAATGTAAGATTTTTATCATCGAATGGATGGCTTAAATGTCCGTAAGCTCCTCCCATAAGCAATAACTCCTTTTCTTTAGTTCTTTGTTTTAATTGACTTTTACTTTCTATGTTTTCAAATAACCCATCACCATCTTCATCTGTGTAAGAATCAGCATCAGCACCAGCTGCAAACAAACTACCTATAATATTATCTATAGCAGCTGAACTTCCCATCCAACTAACTATTTCCCATCCCAATGGTCTAACAACTTCTTCCATCCAAGTTTTATATTTATTAACAGCTGTAGTAGAACCATTGGCTTGTCCGTGGTCTAAGTATGTTAGAGGTACTGAATGATAATTTGTCTCTATACCATTTTTTGCTCTATCATCTAACACATAATCTATTACTTTCCAACCAGCTTTATCATATAATGAATTTAACCATTCTGTAGAAACCTTCTTATAATTTGCGTAATCTTTGTAAAAAGTAGACGGACCGTCATCTAAGTTTCCGTTTAAGGTTGTGTTGCTTTCTAATAAAAACTCTTCTATAAGTTCATCTGTTAATATTAATGATTCAAATAGTTTCTTAAAACTTTTTGTCATCATATTATAGACACCCTTATCAAAGTATCCAAATGAACTTTTAAACAACTTTTGTCTTTGTTTTTCGTCTATGTTAGGATCTCCTAATAGTTGTCTCATTTGAGTACCACTAACATTACCTGATTTTGGTGCTGTTATAAAATATCCGTGTAAATCAAATCCTTCTAAATTATTTTTGTTTTTCAAAAAGTCTTGATAGTAAGTTTTACCACCACTCTTTTTTGTGCCAGCTTTTAACCTACCAGCATCCTTTTCACCAAAAGCGTAAACTACTGCTGTATCATCAGCATTAAATTTTTTCAAAAGATTGTTTGCTACATAAGGTGATTTTTCTTCTATGATTCTATTTTTAGGAATACCCATCTTAACCATATGTTGAACTTTTTCTTTGAAGTTCAATGGATGTCGTGGTGGTTGTTTTATATTAGATGTAGTTATGTAAGCCTCATCTACTCTCTTACTTAACCATTTGTAAGTAGCTAAATGTCCACTATGAAATGGTTGGAATCTACCACCGAATACTCCTATAACTTTTTTATTTTTTTTTTCGACCAAATTAGATGTACTATCCCCATTATCAACAATAGAATATACAACACTTTCCATATACGAGTCAAGACTTTCTTTTATATTTTTTGCTTTTTTATAACCACTACCATAAGGAACTGAAGTATTACCCATCTTCTTCATCTTCTTTACCATCTTACGACTTGGTGATGGTAGTGTGCCAGCAGGTGCTCCAAATTCTTCATTCTTCTTTTTGGTTTTCTTTTTCATCTTATTGATGTATGCTCTGTAGACAGCAGCTTGTGAAGTCTTACCCATCTCTCTAGCTCTCTGTTCCATAGCGACAGCTGCTTGTATTTTATGTGCGTGTTTTTTACCACTACCATTTATCTTACTAACAGAAGCTTTAGCATCTGCAACTGTAGCAAACTTTAATCCTTTGATTGTTCCTTTTGGATTCTCATCTGTATACAAATCTGAATGTTTCTTTGAATTTCTTCTTTGTCCTTTTTTACGAGGTATTCTTGGAGCTTCGTTTACTTTTTTCATAGTACGAAATGTTGTAACTTTTTTACCATTGATTGTAGGCATTCCGTGTTCGTCTTTTCCTATAGATTTAACTACAACCTTTTTATTTTTGAATCTTCCTGTAAGAATGGTATCTCCTACCTTTACAGGTATTTTTACACTTTCAAAGAAACGAGATTGGCCAGGATCTTTAAATACTTTTTGAAATTTCTTTTCTTTTCTCATCCAAGCTTTTGCAATTTTATTTTTGGGTTTCATTTTCAAAAATTTCTTTACACCTTTGTCCACCAACATTTTAAATTTACTTTGTGCTTGTTTTGCACTAAGAAATTTGTTATTACCAACAACTAAGAAATTACTCATACCAAATAAGCCTTGAAAGAATGCTAAATTGTTCTGAACATCTTGCCAACTCTTTCTAACAATTTTTTCGGGAACAACTCTGTCTCTTTCTTCATTTCTTTTTAGAGCAACCTCTAAAGATGTATTGACAAAAACCATAAAACAATCATAACCTAAAGCTTCTAATTTTTGTTTCTTATCTTTTACAGAACCATACTTATGTCCAGTTCCATCTATGATTACACCTAATCTACCTTCGGTGTACAATCTTAATCTTTCTTTACTTAGTGATTTAGCAAATGCTCTTAAACCGCTTGTTGCATAATCAACTGGAT
>Ga0208767_1000767_pt1 | contig 26326 bp, 26 predicted proteins | sample VirMetDEL_Mar_21_FD_184514 | JGI IMG/M metagenome (GOLD analysis project Ga0208767, IMG submission 184514) | Aqueous microbial communities from the Delaware River and Bay under freshwater to marine salinity gradient to study organic matter... | ecosystem: Environmental > Aquatic > Marine >... | reverse complement strand
CTATCACTAAGAACCCTAACCTCTTTTCCATCAATGTTCTTGGTAACATACTTGCCTAAGCTAACTACCCCTGTGATTGGATTAATAACAGCATCTACGTTTGAAAGGTTGCTGAGTCCCTCTATCTGACCCATTAAAAAAGATTCTAATTGCTGACTTCTATTAGCAGGGTCTACATTATCTATCCTTGCCAACTTATCTTGATACTCAGCCTCATACTCTTTTGCTAAGTCAAACATCTGAGTTGTTCCGTCGTTAAGGTTCTGTCTTAGGACCGCATAGTCATTTGGTTTTAACATACCCGCCTTCAACAATCTATCTTGAATTAATAACTGCTCCTGTGCCTTACCACCAAACTTAATTGCAAACTCATTTGCAGTTTGAAAATCACCCGAAGGTAAGTCTTGTAATGTTTTTCCGTACTCTCTTGATGCTTCGTCGATAGCCGCTTTCTTTTCCTCTCGGATACGTGCTTCTTCTTGAAGCATATCGGTCATTCCCTGTCCGACCTGTGCCCAATTTATTGTTGAGTCTGCGCTCCTCTCTGCGTATTTGTAATAAGTAGCCATAGTTTATTATCTAAATGGGTTTTGACTTTGTGAAGATTGTCTTGCGGTTTCAAGATTTGTGGTGAAATCTGTAGTACCGTAAATATCAAACATCTGCATAGGGGATAGTGCCCTGTTAAATCTTCTTAAATCTCTATTAGAGTTGATATTTTGTTGTGCCTCATATGTGCTCATTCCTTTAAATGGATTATATTTCCCTCCACCTGTGATAGCATCATTCGCCGTACCTGCCTTAGCTAAATCTGTGGCTGCCAAAGCTGTTCGTTGATTACCCATATTTTGTTGGTACAATGGGACCATACTCAATCCCTGTTGAGCCGCACTTCCAATTCCCTGTATACCCTCAGATATTTTAGCGGCACGCATCTCTTGAGCTTGTGCTGCAGCCTGCTGTGCACCTGCAACCTCCTCTAAGTCTAACTGAACACCGAGGTCACGTAGTCGTGAGTCCTCTTGAGCTGTGAGCTTCTCAAGGTCTCCAAGCTCTTTTGCCATAGCTGTTCGTGTAGCCGCCTGCTGTTTTTGTCCTGCTAATGCAAGTCTTCCAACCCCACCTGCAACCCCTCGCTGACCGGATTCCTGTAGAGCCTGTAGTGCTCCCGCTTCTGCTTGGAGCGTGGCATCACGCTCTAACTCATAAGCTTCTTTGTTTACAGCAAGGTCCTCAAAGTAGTTCACGTCTAAAGCCGAACGAGCGTCTTTCATAGCATCATCTGCTTTGGTTGCCGCATCCTCAGCTAATTTCTTTTGCTTGCCTGCTTGTATAAATGAAGCGGTGGTTGTTCCCACTGTTAACGCTAATCCTGCTATCGCTATTCCCGACATAATCCTTTAATTTTGTTTATAGTTTCTTGAGGCAACTCCTTATAGTTATTTGTATAAACATCTGCCTCTGCTTCTTCAAAAGTTTTTGCATCCGTTTTATATACACAACACCACTCCGTGTCTTCGTGAATATAAAGAACCCTTTGAGTTCCTGTCTGCGTAAAAATAGTATGGGGTCCGACTATTGTTTTAAGTTCTCCACTGTCAGTCAGATAAGAAACTTTACCCTTCAATAAAAAAGACGGATGCTGTTGCTTATGAATCATACTAACAACAAGAGAGCCCTTGGGCATAAACAATTCTCTTGTGTAAAGACCACCCTCAATGTGCTGCTTTAGTGGATACATTTCTGCCATTTCTTTTGACTGAGGTGTACCTGCTTTATGCTCTAAGAAACCTTCAATTTTTTTTAATTGATTTTGAAAGTCTTCTATTCTATCCCATATAAGACCTCTACTCTCTTGAACATACTCAAGAATCTGTTCGGGTCGGTACTCTTCTGTTGTAGAAACTTCTGATATCTCCATACTCCTACAAAGATAGGAATTTTAAGGGAAACTTTTCATTACCTCAGACTCTACGGTAAATAACTCTGTAGCTGTTGTGTCATCATTGGTTAAAGTAAACTCGCAATAGTGACCTAATACACCGTGTGATTCGGCAACTTGGTTCTTTATGAATAAAAAGTAATCTGTCTGCCCCGGAGGTATAGCACCTGCTGATGTATCAACCACAATCTGATTAAGTCCTGCAGGAAGGTCAATATTTATTTCCGTAACAGCTCCGCATAAAGTGGGTGTTGACCCCGAAACAACGGGCGAAGGAATAAAATACAACGTGTCTCCAATGCTCAATATGCTTCCTATAGATGTGTTGATATTAAAGTTTATCTCTACCGCTGCGGGAACTACAGAATTCACCGTCTGAGAAGAGCTGATACCATTTAAAGAACGTAATGGATATTCTGCTGTAGATGCAGGAGTAAATCCTGTGTCTCTAATAAAAGCAAACCAATTCCCCTCTTTCTTAACGAACCAATCTGCATCTATATTTCCTCCCGTCTGTTGGTCTGATGTAAACGTTCCTGTCCAAGCTGAGTCAGACTCAAGGTGTATAGTCTTAAATATTTTATTCTCCAACGGAGTGTCGTTGAAGACACTCGTCATCTTAGAAGAAGTAAACGTACCATAGTAAGTGTTTCTTTCTTCATTGGTGTTGTGCCTGTAAAGGTTTCCTCCTTTGAACGAGTATAGATAGTTGTTCATACCTATCATCATATCGGGATAATACGAATAGAAAGACGGGAATCCTTTTGAAGATTCGCTGTACGTTAATGTGTAGTTTCCTGTTGTTCCTGCCATATCTTTTAGCTAAAGTAATCAAATACAATATACATATACTCCTCTGTTCCGCCTGCAGGAATCGTGTATGTTCCTGTGATTGTAGGTATTGCACCTGTCTGCGGAAGCACCTGCAATCCGGGGTCTGTTAGTAAAGAGTTGTACCCTAAGAATGTAGGAGGGTAAAGCGTTGTGCTTCTACAGAACAACATTCTATTACTTGGTTGAAACTTGTAATCATCTGATGGTGGTATAGCATTGCTTATCACAGATAAAACATCACCGTTGTTAGGTATTATACCGCCTCCTTGAAGAGCTGTAACCACTGTTGTGGAAGATACAATAGGTGCAGATATAGCGGGTTTACCCGGTGAAAACTGAACTCGCTCACTCTGAAGTGCTGAGATAAACGAACCGTCTGTCCATTGATATTGATTATGAATAAACTTGCCTGCATCAGCAGCATCGCTAACACAAAAAGTCGTAAGTGTTATTTGCTGTGCCGCAGGGCAACCTACAGTTATTTCAAGAACAACAGTCTGCTTACCCGCTCCGGATGAAGGTGTCAGTGTAACAACAACATCATCATCTCCAACACTATTCTTGTCGAAAGTAATCGTTCCTGCACCAAGAGTATTAATAAATGTTGAGGTTCCTTGGTAGTCTTCAGCTATGGTTATGCCTCCTGTTGCGCCTGCATCTGAGGCTATAGATATTATATCGTAAGATATCGTACACACCCCTGTGGTTTCTCCAAGGTTCACTGTGAAGCTAAGCGGGTCGGCTTGTGTAACAGTAATAGTGCGTTTAACTCCGCAGTTTTGTGCCGGTTCTTCCTGTGGAATTTTAATTTCATTGGATGACAATACGTACTCATTCATATACGGGTCAAAAGCACCGAGCTTCTGCGTGTCTGAACTTCCAATAAATAAATCTCTAAACCAAGAACGCATCCCCAATTCTGAAATAACAGTTAGCTGTTCCGCCTGTCCCGAACCTTTAAGCTGTATTAGTGCACCTCTTTTTGCATCGGTAAAGAATTTATAGAACCCCCACTTTACATAACTCTCCGGGTTTTGACTTATGCCATACTTCTCTACTCTCGCTATCTGTGTTCCTAATACTTCGGGCACAGACGCGATAGAACCTCCTCCTGTAGAGTCGCTAAGCAGATTTTTTCCTGCAAGCACATAAGATATCTTGTCTTCCTGTAGTGTTAGTATATCTGTTTCTCTTCCGTCAATCAAGTATACAGGTCCAAAGGAGTCCTCTAAGGTCTTGAAGTTTAAAAGACCAAGGTTGAATTCATTCAGCTTGTTAACGTTCGTCTCATCGTTAAATACACCGCTGTACGTTAAGTCTGCAAACCTGTGAACTCTTGAATAATCTTCAGCGGATGTAGAAAAGAATCTTTCTCCAAGCTCCATAGGCTTACCAACTATAGAATCTAAAATCTTGAAGCTTTCAACACCATTCCCAAAAGAGTAGCAGTTTCCAAAAGTAGTTTTAACAATAGCATCGTCTACTGCGGTTTGGTCTTGACCTCCTACTATAGCAGGAGAGCCACTATGAAAACCTGTAGCTTGGTCTATCGCATAAGATTCTGACCCTTCATACCAAAGGTCGGGAGTTGCATCTTCCGGTTGTGTTTCAAACACGAGAAGATTTTCTGAACGGAATATCTGCCACTCACAAGTAATGGATGACCTTTTCTTTTCGCTGTTACCATTGCCGCATCTCGGTGGACCCGTCATAATAAATCTGATGTCAGTTCCGTTTTTATACCACCTGTAATAGTTTGTAAAAGAATCAGTTGGCATCTGATAATCGTTAGCTGTTGTGGATGTGGGTGCAAGATAAGTATTAGTAATAGAGCTGCCATTTCCTGTGGTTGTTTCACCATCTGCTAAAGTACCCTGTATTCCTTGCCCTTCAAACCACAAAACTATATCGTCATAATCAGCATCCGCAAAGAAAGTACGCTCGTACTCATATATTCTTCTTTCACAGTTATTATTTCCATCTCCTGTACCAAGTCTTTCAAACTTAAACTTTAAAACTATTCTTGCTCTTTCCGGAATTGTAAAATCACCAAGCTCCCCATAAGCCATAAGCGGTTGGTCCTTATTATTGAAATTGTTAAATACGGTTTCTTGTCCGGGATTAACTAACGCATTGTCGGGTAGGTCTAAGCTAATGCTATTTGTAGCTAACTTGATATATGTACCCGAAGGCAAAGGAATTGGGTCACCTGCATCATCAGTTGGAGCAGGGTCTAAAAAGTTTTGTTGTTGTGGTTTTTTCTCTAATACTACTACTTCGGTGCACGAAGTAATCGGACCAACAGAATCTCTCTTTACATTTAAAGTATCACCCTCTTCTACCTTCCGTGTGTTCTGACCTTCCAATAAAATATAGGTATCTCCTGTGCTTGTGTCTTGAACATAAAAATTAGAATAAATAGTATCGTATCCTTTTTTGTCCGGCTTAATACATAACTTGTACCTTGTTGCAAAAGAAGGAGCAATTTGAGAAGGGGGTATATTAAGCTGAATAAAGTTTCTAAATATTGAATTAGAACAAGGAACCTGCACTGAGTTGTTGGTACTCACCAAGGCTGTTGTAGCTCTGTTATACTCATCCATATATATTATACCTACCTCGTAGTTTCTGTTACTGTGTAAGCTCAATGGGCTTTTAACAGAACTAAATCTATTTAGTGGATTAACTATTTGAAAGTATTCATAGGTGCTTGCTGTTGGAGTAACAACATCATCTACCCTTCGCATTGCAGGAAGCTGTATGTTTATCACATCCGATGTAACCGCAGGTGGAACTAATGCTAATACATACGCTATACCTTGGTTACCATTTGCAGGAATATCATCATACCCCGATTCATATTTTGTTCTTGCTTGAGGTGTACCCGCATCTAAGGTATTCTGAATAGCACAGTTTATAACATCCGTAAGAGTAAACCCATTACAAGATGTAGGATTAGTTGCATCGTACACGGGTAGCATTGTTCCTGTTGGGGGTGATGTACCAAGGGAATTTAAAAAATCCGCCGACGTAGCAAGTTTGTATGCTCCTGTAGAAGTTCCATCAGTAAGATAATCTTGAATAAGAGTATACTCCCAAGTAATCTCAATAGGCTGTTGTTCCTCAACTAAAGCGGGAACAGTGTTGCTTGTAAAGTCTGCGTGGTCTAAGGTAAAATCTATAGATATTGTAGAACCCCTTGTAAGCTCAATGCCATTAAAGTTCATCTGCATTAAAGCATTGAGAACGAGATACGGTGAATTGGCAGGGTCTGCAGAATAACCCGGATTACCAAGTGTTGTAGGAATATCTAACGTAGATACCTCTTCAGTTATTAAAGAGGTGTTAAAATTTAGATTAATATTGTTTCCGTTTTTGTCCTTTAAGTCATAACCTTCTACATAGTTACCATAAACAAGACGATTGCCCATTAACGTTTGAGTATTGGCTAATAAAGGTACGTTGTCATAAGTTCTTAAAATTTCAGAATCCGGAAGTACAGTAAAAACTTTATATCCACTTAATTGATAAATAAAATTAGTATTGTCAGAAATACCATCTGTGTTCTTGTCAAATTTTTGCACGACTCGAACAACAGAGTTTGTAGATTCTTTGTATAGCAAATCAAACCCAACTACTAATGGACCTCCTGTATCCATAGTTATGATTACATTGTTGTCCGCATTCTGCATTCCTTCATTTAAAAATGTAGCTATAGTTACATTAAAAAAGTCCGGCTCAAATGCAGGTTTGCTAAACTGAGATATAGCAGAGTATTGATTATCTGCATACCTGTACCTGTAAGCAAAGCAAAGAAACCTTTCTTCTATGAAGTCATCGTTCCCCGGTATGGTATTAGTCTTTATTATTGGTGCTGTAACAGGTGGTTTTTTTATTACAAGTATTTCTTCTTCAGTGAATTGGTCTACCAAAGGAGCCCCTGTAGGGTCTTGATAATTTTTTCTAACATTAATTATCCTTGGAGGATTTATATTGTCGGTAAAAATAAGCAAGTCCTGTCCCGCCATATTGACACCGTTTATTAAATACGCAGGATTAAAGTTCAAAGTAGTGTTTGTGGTTGAGCCATTCTTAACACTAATTACGTGATATGTAATTGTTTCTGTGTTTACGTTCATAGAAACAATCATATCAAGCTTACCTGTAGCTCCTGCACCTGCACCTGTAAATGCAGGGTCGTGAACAAACCAATATATAGTTTCTCTCGCTCCGTCTTCGTAAGCCCCTATACATTTTGCCGATGGACTTAACGCTGTGTTGTTGTATTGAAGTGAACTAATTTGAGTATTACCCTTTGAGTTCTCAACTGAGCCTATCTCTGAAGCTTCAGTAGAACCAAGTCTAACATTCATTGCATCAATGTACTCACCGTTAGGCACAAGTCTTTCGTCCACAGACTTGTTCATTCTGCCTGCTATAAAATGTCTCTTTAAATTTGCCATATTATTTTATCCACTTATCTCTACCTCGAAGATTCATCAACAATCTTCCGGGGTGAATGTTACTCATTCTAATTTTAGCATTTCTTAACAAAGCTGTAGACTTCTTTCTTAATCTTGCAATAATATACTCCTGCATACCCATCTTAGAACTTGCAAGACTGTATTCAATGTAGGCGTAAATATAATCTTCAAAGAGCTTGTTAACGCTCACCAAAGAATCATCTCCATTCTCCATACCGTCGGAAACATATTCAAGTATGCACTGTTGGTTCGCCATATCAGAACTGAAGTTTATAACACCACCTTTCTTGTCTATCTTAAATGTAGGGTTTATGTTTGCTGTCTCTGTATTTAATCCAAACCTTGCACCAATGCTATAGTCAAAGTACCAAGTACCATCTATATTCCAACCCTCATAGTTATTATATACACTATTCTGATTTAGATATATGGACCTCTTGCTACCAACAATCCTGTCAAAGTCTATGTTAGAGTTTTCCGGTTTTAAAATGTTACCGTCTTCATCAAATAAAATTCTACAGTTATTGTCTTGCAAATAAGCATCGCTATAGTTCGTCTGAATATTTTCTGTCAATGGTCTTAGAACTCCGTTCTGATATATAGATATTCTCACCCAATTAACAAAGTCGGGAGGAAGAACAAATCTTAGGCTATCACAAACGTCAAGCTCTAATATTTTTATCTCCTTGAACGCATCGTAGTTCAACTCTTGTATACCACGTTTAGCGTGAAACAGAACCTTGTATCTCTCCTCGTTATTTATTAGACTATGATTTCCGCTGTACATCAACATAAAGTTGTTTACAATGTCGTACAGACTTACGTACTGATAGGAACCCCAATTTGCATTTTCGGGATTGTTACCTCCGTTTTCATAGTATTGATATGCTGTTATGTATGCCATAGTTTATCTTTCTTCTTGTGAATCTTCTTGGTCCTGTGCCTGTCCAAACTGTACAGCTTGAATCTCTCTGATAGACATTCCCGCGTACTGAAGTATCTTCATAATCAAAGATGGCTCATCATCATTAGGAAGCTCAAAATCTTGATAGTCTGACTGACTTGAATCAAACGATGGCTCTCCATTTGTTAATTGCACATACGTCCACTTGGGGTCTTTAGGGTATCGAATGTACTGACAAAGTATTCCCTCTGTTAAATCAGATGGATACGCGGTTAAAAGACCGCCTTCTTGTGAGTATGCAGGAAACAATCTGTTTGGTGCGGTTAGCATTGAATTGTTTAGCATTGTAATCTTACTAAGCGTAACCTTCTCAAGCTCATTCTGTTTAGGCTTAAACACTGCATATGAAGCACCTAAGTCTAAAACATTATCAAAGATACCCGAAGATAAATCTAAGGTTGTTGCATTGACAACGTTAGTAACAGTAGCAAAAGTTGGTGCTGTAGGTCTGTAGTTAAAAACAATATCACCTACCTGCACCCCTAAAGATTGAAAGTTTACATTTGTATCGACAAGCTGTCCTGCTGTAACTGTAGTAACAGTTCCTGTAGCTGCAGTGGTTTGATATCCCAATACCTTGTTTATCAAATAGTAATCATCTCCTGTGTATATCTGAGCAGGTAAAAAGAATGTGTTGTTGGTGCTGTGAGTAAGGTACTTAGTTTCTGAGAACATCTCAATCACTTCTTCATAGCCTTTTTTTATGTCGGCATATCCTGTACCCGATTGTCTTGCATTCTCTTTTAATAGCTGATAGTTATACTGATAAAAGTAATCCTCAAATATATCCATCTGCGCCTGCTTGGCAAATAGGTTAAAGTCTGATGGAGAGATGTATCCGTAGTTGTTCTTGTTCAGTATAGATAGAACCGTATTTCTTACTGAGTTTATCATTCGTTATCTTCTTTACACAAAGATAAGCAAAAAAAAAGAGGGCTCCTTAAAAGCCCTCCGTTTCATAGTTTAGAGTTAATTCTATTAAGCATTAACAATACTTGTTACTGCTTTAGGAAGAACCACTTCATAGTAAGCCTTCTGCCAAGATGTAGCGACTGCTGTAGCAATAGCGTTCAAAATCTCACTATACACATCGTGACCTACTTGAGCTGCAGTTGTCACTGTAGTTGTAGTTCCGTCAAAATACTTAATAGTGACCGTAGTTGCGGTAGCACTTGCCGTACCAACCGCTTTGATTCCGTTAATAGCAATAAGCTGACCTGTAACAGGTGCGTTTGTAACTTTTAAAAATTTTTCCATTGTAAAAAAATTAATGGGTTAATAATAGTACAAAGATAAGAAAAAAAAGAGGACTCGTAAAAGCCCTCTTATTCATAGTACAAGCAAAATAAAATTATTCTTCCAACTGCTTTTCAAGATACTCAAGTATCTCTACTCCCTCGTCAGATTGCATATAAGAAGTTACTACATACATAGGGTCTTCACCAAATGGTATGTTCATCATTCTTTTCTTGTTACCCGGTAGGTTAAAGTAAACTTCCTTCTGATTGTTTCTAAAAGCTAACAATCTTTCGTCAAATAACTTTTGAACATTAGACTGAAGCTTAACCATAGGGTCTGACACCATCTTTAAAAAACTGTCGGGGTCTTGCTTAGCATAGATAAGCATATCTCTACGGAGTTCGGCGGTTGTCATATTCACTGCGTTGGCTCCAATAGCAACTCGTCCAAGCGTTTCAAGTTGGTCTATTGTAAGCTTACGTGCTTCTACCAAAGCATCTACCTCAGCATTTAACCACTCTACTTCTTCTGCAGCATCTTTCTCAGCATTAACCTCCTCAAATCGTTTACCATTAAGCGGGTGGTAGTGTAAGAACTCCTGCAGAACTTGGTTTGTTCTTGAGACGTTTAAAAATCCGTCTTCAAAAACTACAGGCTCTACAATAGCATTACCATCTTGCTCATCCTCGAAGGGAGTTTTTTGGTTTACTGCGTAACGTAGTGCTCTGTTAATTCCTTTGTCTTCATCAAAATAAAGAAGCGGACTTCTTCTTGAGTTTCTGACAGGCAGCATAAAAGATAGAGGTGCTGCATCCCTCGTTAGTCTGTACGTTTTGTCAACGTATTTCTGTTTTTTTTTCATTTGATTGAATTTATATTAAATTAAAAAAAAGGAGTGTCGCTGAGGACACTCCTTCGTATTGTATCAACTCTTAGTCTTCGAAAATGAAGAAGTTGTTTGCACCCATAGTACATACACATCTTTCAGAAAGGAAGTGAACTTCCATTGCATCTAAAGAAGATGTTGCTGCACCACCTGCAGAACCTGTTACCCAAGACTTGTATCTTCGGTCTTCAGTTTCTGACGCTCGGTAACGAACGTGTAGGAATGGACGCTTAGCGTTCTTACCAAGGATTTGGTCATACACAGATGTGGAACCTGCAGGAACCATCAATCCGTTTACCGCTCCCGAACCTGCACCTGTAGGTAAACCTCCGCGCATTGTTGGGTCGTTTAAGTATTTCCAATCAGACTTGTAGAAGTCATATCCTCTTCGGAATCCTGTGAATCCAAGGTTAAGTGCCATCTCCTCGTCATTGTCAAACAATCCGTAAGATGTACCACCTGCTCCGTAAGAGTTCTGAGCTGCTAACATATCGTCGATATCGAAACCAAAGTCTCTGTCAAGGAAGATAACATTCTCCTCGATAGCTCCTTGCTTGTCAAGACGAGAGATAACTGCATCAAAATCCGCGAGGGCAACAGGGTTACCACCGGACCATACGTTACCACGATTCTTTACAGAGTAGAAAATACCCTCAGAACCTTTGTAACCTTCAACAGATGCGTTGTTTCCGGGAGCACCGGGAACTGCTTCTGCCGCTGCAGGAACCGCTTCAATCATTGAAGTTTCCAAGTAGTCATCGAAACGTAAACGAGTTTCGTGCTCAGACTTCAAATACCAAAGGTATCCTGTAGCACCATTCTCAGTTGTTACTTCAACCCATCCAATCTGTGCCATATCAGAACCCGATACTGCATACTTATCTTTTAAGATAATTGGAGAGTTTTCAAAGAAGATATCGTCAGCTTCTAAAGAACCAACCATTCCTTCTGTTCCTTTCTTGAATTCAGAACCGTAAATGAATACAGTAAAGTCAGAGTTTGCCAAACCTGTACCTGCAATAACTTGACCTGCTCCTTCGTAAAAAGCCGCTGTAAAACGATTGTTTGCTACAGTAACTCCTGTAACAACCGCTTTGTTGCTTCCACCACCGTTGTTAGCGACAATCATAATTGTTTGTCCAACGCGAAGAGCAATAGCATTTGTTGCTGAAAAGGCAGGAACACCTGTGTCATTCACTTGGAATGTTGCACTGTTGTCTCCTGCTCCACCTGCAGCTACACCAACTTTAGTGTACTTTGTGTGAAGTCTTCCTTGTTCTGCCCATTTCACTAAGTCAGAGTTGGAAGGCATCTCTGCTCCAACTAATCGTAGGAATGAACTAATTGTACGATTTCCATATCGTTCAAATTCTTTCTCGTAAGTATCCGGAAGATACTGATTCAAGAAATCAAAATTGGTTATGTAGTTTGTAGCTGTCGGGACCTGTTGTGCCGATGGCTGCAAATCAAAACCGGGAGTTGCACTAACTGCCATTTTTTCTTTTTGCCTCTTACTTTACTCAGAGGACTTTGTTTGTTGTTTATAATCTTTTTATTTTTCTAATCTTCAGACCACGACCACTGTCGGGATTTAAAGACTTAACCTGCACTCCTCCCTTGGTGCTAACTTCGGGTGCTTTACGTTCAGACATATTAATGTTTTTCATCTTCTTCGTAACACCTTCAGTTCCTGCAGCTAAACCTTGTTCGTAAAAGAACTTGGCATACCTTTCGGGATTTGATGCTATAGCTAAAGCTTTATGAAATCCTGTAGCGTCACTAATCAAACCGTTCTCATCAACAAACTTCTTCATAAAGTTACTTGTATCTAAGTTTCTTTTCTTTAGGTCGTCCACATTTGTGGGTGTGTAAGTCAAAACTTGGTCTTCTCCTATTTTGAAATCAAAACCTTTGAAATCTGAGAATACCTCATCTGTCTTTTCCACGAACCAATCACGTCTCCGTTTTTGTTCTTCTTCAAAGCTCTTCGCTTCTTGTAAATATTGGTTATATGCCTCGCGCTCTTCCTTCTCACTTTCAGAGAGTTCAACCGTACTTGACTCAAGGGGCTGTTTATACATCTCTTTCTGCTCATTGAAATACTTCTTGGCTTTTCCAATCGCTTTTTTCTTTGCTAACTTTATTTTCTTTATATCTGTTTCGTCATCAACATCTATATCATAACTATAGTCGTCTAACAAAACCTCTACATCATCAGAATCTAATCCCTCTTCTGTAGAAAGAAGATAATTCTTTAGCAAAGTGTTTTCGTCCATAGAATCGAAGTCTTGGTTTAATTTAACATAGTCTTCAATTCCACGTCCTGTTTTTTTCTTGTACTCAAAGTAAGCTGCAACATCTTCGGGTAGTTTCTCATTTGATTCTTTCTCATCAAACAACTGACCCACAGAGCTTATCTCCTTATCGTACCTATTCTTAATATATGAAAGAACGTCTTCCTCTTTTAACTCTGAGGATTGAGTTTGTGTTTCGCCTTGCGGCTGTATGCTTTCTTGCTCTTTCGGGGTGGGGGCACTCTCAGTGCTTGTCTCCACTCGTTCCAAGTTAGTTTCATTTTCTTCATTAGCTGCCGCTGCTTTTGCTAATAATTCTTCTTCTACTTCCGCACGAGATTTCTGCTCTGTACCGGAAACTTCTTTTACTTTAAATTCCATTTAATTATATTTTTACAAAGTTAATAATAAATTTTGTTACATTTTATTTAACTATCTCGGCTCGAACTCAGCCATATCAAATCCATCAAGGCTATCCTCGTTAGACTCAAATTTCTGTGGAGGTAGGTTGTTCTTTCTTTGGTCTATAAGCTTAGATTGCTCAGTGTTCTGCTGACTAATACGCTCTGATTTAGCTGTCTCTCTCTGAGTCTCTCTACTCTGTAAAGCATTCTCACTAATATCTCTGAGCTGCATATTGAAATCAAACTCAGTCTGCATAAGCTCTCTTTTAAGCTGTGCTTCATTTTTAAGCTTCTCAATCTCAAATGCCACCTCAGCTTGTTTAAGCTGCATCTTGCCCTGTATCTCAGCCTGCTGTTTTTGCATAGCAGTTTCTGCCGCCATCTGTTGAGATTGCATATTAAGCTGAGCTTGACTCTGCTGTAGCTCTTTTTGTTTCTTTAATTCTTTATCCTCCTTCTGAACTCTCTTTACTTTAAGCAACTGATTCGCAAGCTTTATATTCTTAAGCTCTCTAATATCAATGGCATCCTCAAGATTTATATCCTGTTTCTGTAGAGCCATCTGAATGTTTTGCTCAAGCTGAGCTTGTTGCTCTTCATCGGGACTGACCTCTATAAAAATACCAAAATCATATATGTAAAGGTCTGAGATTTCATTAAGTATACTTACGTTATACTTTCCTATTTTGTTTACAAAATCATCTTTGAAGTCTGAATACTCTAATATGTCTGCTACTCTGTACGTAAGAGCTTCTGATAGGCTTCTGAATATATAAAGACTACCATCGAGTATGTGTCGTGTTGCTGTGTTAGAGTTTAACGCTGCAAGCTTCTGCAGACCAACTAAAGAATTAGGGTCCGGAGTAGATGCGTCACGAGCCTCGTTAAGCCCTGTTACAGTTCTAATCATATTTAGATAATGATTATAGTTTGTTAAAAGCATCTGAGTTTTGCTCGCGCCCGATGATGACTGAAGCTCCTTAATCGGAACCTTGCCTTGGTTATAATCTCCGTCTTGAGTATAGCTCCTTCCGATAACACTACCCGTTTGAAAATACATACGCAACGCATCTTCGGGATTGTAAGCCTGCCCTGTTCCTAAGTCAACCTCGTTTAATCCATCAGCATCTATGTATACACCGTCGGGTACAACCCTTGATATTACCTGCTGAAGCTTGAGGTGTGTTATCTGAATCAAATCAGCAAATGGAATCATCCTTCTTACTAATGATTCAATAACACCCTTGTACATTCTTGGCGCAACCGCAACATAGTTTGGTAGTGCGTGTTGACTTGATGACTTTGGACGAACCATATTCTGAGCAAGCTCCCACTTGAGCAGGATGTTGGTTCCCATAACCATAACACCGTCATACCATACATCAATAGTCTTTTCAATCTTTTCGAATCGACCTTCCTCCATCATCTCTTTAGGTGGATTGAATTGGTCGTCTTTCTCCACAACTTTACTTCCTCCTGTTTCAAGAATCTTTTTCTTATAGACCATTTTCTTTGTGGTCTTATAATTGAAGTACATAACGGTTACGGTATCCCTATAAAAAATATCGTTCTCATAATACTGAGCAACATTGTAATAGTTGTACCAACTCTGACTGTACTTAGCTATCTCCTCTAAATCTTCTCTTGTCAATGAAGGGTCTATCTTTAACAGCTCTACGATAGGTAGTGTCTTAATCTCTCCCCAATAAAAACAATCTTTAAAGTGTGGGTCTTCGGTGTAGCTATATACCACGTTCGCAGGGTCAACATACTCTACCTCAACACCCGAACCTTTCAAGAAGTTATGCTTAGCCATACTAACACCCAACGTAGCTAAGTCATAGTCGCATCTCTTTCTAAGGTCTTGGTAATGATTCTCTTCAAGTATAGTATTTATAGCCTCCTCTTCTGCTATTTCAATAGCAGGCTTGTATTTAAGCTGCATATACAGGGACATCTCTTCGTCTGTATTAGGAAGTTCTTCGGGGTCTATAATAAAAGGATTCGCTCCTGTTTTTTCTTTAATAATATTAAGGGTATCTTTTGCCACCATCTGACCCTCAACCATATCTTGATATTTACTTCTCTTTGCTTGAGACAATGCGTCTTGAGCGTAAGCCTTAACCTTAAACAATCTGTCAGACATTCCATTAACAACGATGTCAACAAATTTAGGTATAACAGGGACGGGTGTCCAATCTAAGTTGAGATAAGAAAGGTCACCATCAATAGCAAGTTCGTTCTTGTATTTAGCAACAGACTGTTCACCTCGCGCATACAATCTTAGCTTATTAAAGTCTCTCCATTGACTGTAGAATCTGCATTGTTGCCCGTCTTTTTTAAACCATTCATATTGAATAGCCTGTCCAATCTGTAATCCAAATTCGTCGGTAGCTTTCTCAGCATCCGATACGAATTGACTTGGGAAACCTGCAGATGAAATATTTATTTTTACGTCTTTCATCTGATTATTTCACTTAATGTTCCTGTGTTACTATACCTTGCAAAGTTAACTTTTATTTTTGACTCTTTTTTCTGCGGGGTGTACAGATGTTTCTGACACGCCATTATTGCAAGTCCCGAACTAATAGAGGCATCATACTTGGTTCTATTGTTTATATCAAACTTAGCCCAATCTTCAAGCGTTCTAACGAATGGCATTGTACCCATAGTATCGTCATCTCTAAAAGTTCCGTCCATATCCATACCCACATACTTTTCTATGTATGATTCAATAGCTGATGCGTGCGCCTGCTTTACATCCTCACTTGTGTTAGGTATACCGCCAAGCTCTCTTTCTGTCTTAGACAGCTTTGTATATGTCTTGTCGGGTCTGTTCATACAAAACCCCCTGTATCCTCTATTCTTAAAATGGTATAACAGTCTTGGTTTGTTGTTCTCTATAAGTATAGGCATACCGTAAAAAACACACGCCATTAAAACCTCTTCATAAAAAATCTCGGCTGTCTGAGGTCTTGCTACATACTCAAGAAAGAACTCATTAGAAGGAGCATCCTCCATACTAAACTTGGTTAATCCGTGAAGTGCACCATTAGAACCTCCACCGCCTACTACTCCGGATATGTCATAGGAGTCACAACCAAATGCCCCCATATGTTCATTCCCCGGATACTTAATTCCGTTCTTTACAGACACTCTATTGTTCAAACCTTTCCTTGGTGTCCAAGAAACTTTAAACCTGCCTCTACTATCGGGTGTGAATATCACATCGGTATCCTTTATACCGTCTCTCCAATGAAAAGAACCTCTTGTTATGTGGTGTTCTTTTATCATTGAGTCATTGTAGTCTATCTGCTGATATATTTTTGTGAGGTTAAACAAAGACTCTTTACTCTCATCTCTGAATGCGTGAGACTCTGTTCTTGGAAACTGACGGTAAAATTCATTGAGCGCATCGGGGTCATTCTTTAATGACTCCACCTCTGCTTCCCAATAATCTATGGCTCCATTTGAAATCATTTCATTATCAACGCCTAAGACCTCAACAGGAGGTTTTCGAAATACAGGCATACCGTATCTGTCAATGAATCCTTCCATATTCCATTCCATCGGAATAAATAAAGAATACATACCACTCTTCGTCTGACCGTTAGCATTTCGTGTTGTGAGCCTTGAGTCTTCGTAAAGTTTTTTAAAGTTTCCACCCCCTTTTGCTAAAGCATTTGATGTAGAACCCATCATACACTTGCCTATAATTTTGCTACCTAAACGCAAACAGGTTTTAGTTACTCGCCAATTATTTAGAATGTTGTTTGGTTTAATCCACTTTCCACTCTCGTCGTGTATCAGCAATAATAATTTTTCACCGTCATAGCTGTTGTCGTCTGTGTTCTTCCAATCTATTGTTGTGTCAAGTCCCTGCATCTCATCTTCAGATACATCGTACATATTTTTCTTTGTAATCTTAGAAGCAGGTATTCTAAATGCTAATTCTGTTTTTGGTTTATCCATACCATCCTGTATGGGCTTGAAGAAGAAAGGATAGTTGTTTACCACAGGGACAACCTTATCTGTGAACATCTTCTTTGCATCTGCCCCTGTCTTGGATAATATTCCTATCCTTGAATCCTTAGATATAGTTCCTATGTTTGCACACTCCTCTGAGCCCATATAAGAAAATCCCGAACGTCTTATCTTAAGATAATCCATACCAAAGCTTCTACTATCTGCTTTACAGGCTTCCCAAAAAAGGTAAAGTATTCTATTGGCTTCTCTGTAATCCGGATATCCAATGTCAATTTTTGTCCATTGAAGATACATATAGTGTCCACCTGTTATATAGGTTTTCTTCCCATTGTTCATAAACCAATAACCTTCTTCTCTTCTGTTGAACTCGTCTTCTATATAATCAACCCACCTGTTTTTAAATACTGCGTGCTGTTCGTTCCACTGAAATATAGATTGAATCTTACTTAGTTCTTTTGGTATATCAAACCGTTCCCAATATTGTTCTGATTTTTTTGAGTGTCGTTGAGGACACTCCTTGGGTGCTTTTGGAAGAGCAATAGGTAGACCTTGTATACTCACAACCTCTCCTATCTGACCCGTCTTAGATATTATAATCACATCGTACTTTGAGTCATAACCATACTTCCAACTACCACTCTTGTTTTTGTTGGTCATTACAGTCTTTGGGATGTAATCCTCTAAGACCCTGTATAGATTATCCTGCGTGTCTTTCTGCAAAACCCTGTTTTGAATTATTTTGAACTCCTGTCTTACTCAGCTCTAAAGCCTCTTTCTCTGCCTCTATTCTATTTAGAATCTCAAAGGCATCAAAAATAGCAAGCTTCTTTGTTGCTGCAGCATTCTTTAATCTGTCCGCTGCAAGCTCGTCTTCGGGGTCGTGTCTGATAATTTCTTCTTTGGCAACCTTTATAAGCTGCTGAACAGCTATATTTCCTGCCTTAATAATATTTTCTTTTAGTTCTGTAGGTGTCATACAAGCATTGTTATTTGATGGTCATACATCCTGTAAAGCTTTTCACCATCCACAGTAAACTCATATTCACTGTCGGGCTTAAAACTAATTCTATCTCCTGCCTTAACTCCTTTTTCTAACAAGTAATCATTAGGGTATTTCATTTCTCCTACCAATGGCTCTTCACTAAAAGGTTTAAATATGTAAGACTCTTCTACAGAAACAGGCTTTACAAAGCAGTATCTTTCATATGAGTTCCAACCATTTTCATTTTTGTACATATAAAATTGGTCCGGGTCCACAAGAAACATATCGTCTTTTAAGAAACTCTTGCCGCTTTGTCTACGACCCTTCATATCATTGTAGAACTTAAAAACATTATGATGCACCAAGAGTGTATCTCCTCTTTTTATTTCTCCATTATAATCTAAAGGTGTTTCCAATACTTCTGCATACCTGTTTGAAAACTTATGGTCCTCCTCTGATGTGCTTATAATTAAATCAACACCCCCTATATCCTTAGTGTTGTTATATCGTTTTCCCTTTAATGGTTTGACTATGAACTGAGTTGGTGATTTCAAAAGTTTATATTGTATTCTACTGTTATAGGAAGATTAGAATTAAATTCCTTCCAAAGTACAACCATATCTCCTTTCGATTCTTCAATATAAAGTTTGTAAGAAGAATTTGTTGAGTTGAACTTTATTAGGTGTATCACATAGTTGCCTCCTAAAACCTCCTGCCCTACTATGTAGTGCATTGCTGATTTAAAATCTGTTCCTATTGATACTTTTCTAATATCCATTTAATTAAATTTATGCTTTTATCTCTCCGTACAAGTACCAAGTGTCTGTAGCTGTCTTTACAACAGTGGCTACTGAATACTGATGAGACAAGCTATCGTGTCCTTGAGATGACTGAAGTGTAACACCCGATGTCCCTACTACGGTAACAGTACCCGCCCCCTCTTGAATGATGGTTATCTTAGTCCCTATAGGGAATGCTGCTCCTGCGTTAGTAGGTATTCTTACATCAGTAGCTGTTGCTGCAGTTGTAATAACAACACCATTCTTGTCAGCAAGAATAATGTTGGTGGTAGTCAACGCACTTGAGCGTACCGTTGTAGGTACACTGTCCTGCCAAGTAACTTGACCACTTGCATCTGAAACAAGAATCTGACCATCTCCACCCAATGTATCGTTATAATCTTTTACTGTACCTGTTAAGCTAATTGAACTGTTACAAGTTAACGCTCCGCCAAGAACCATTGTTCCTGTAGCACCCATCAAAAACTGACCACCGCTATAGCTATATGCACCTGTGTGAATCATATCGCCTGTAAGACGCATAGTTCCTACTTGTTGATAGTTACCTGTAAGATTTATGTTTCCCGTTTGCGTGATGTTACCTGTTAAAGTGTAGTCACCTCCTGTTTGCGTGACATCTCCTGTGATATCTTGGTCTCCTGTCTGAGTGATACTACCTATAAGCGTTATATCCCCCGTTTCCACGATGTTGCCCGTAAGGTTTAAATTTCCTGTGAGGTTTATGTCATTCGTTGCAGTGTTACCTATAGCCAAAACTTGACTTAGGTTTTGATTAGTAAGTCCCGAACCAAAAACAAGCTGACCGCTTGCATTACAAACAAGCGTCTCACCATTGTTACCAAGAGCGCCATTGAAGTCTCTTACTGTACCTCCCAAGCTTAACGCTCCTCCTGTTATACTGAAGTTGCCTGTCTGAGTAATATCTCCTGTTAGTATTATACTCTGTGTAGCTGTGTTACCTGCATCAAGTACATTCTGCAAAGTAATATTCGATTGGAACAATGCGAGAAGGTCACTAATTAAAAAGTTCTTAGTAACATTTACAGGTGTTCCTGCAACCTCAGTTCCAATAAATTTATCCGATAGTGTTACCGGACTTGCATTTGTGTATGTACTTATTCTTGCCATTTTTATTTTTTGTTTTCAGTAACCTCTCCTGTCTGAACATTTATAACGGAGTCGGCTCCATATTTATCTATAAGCTTCTGCTCTTGCTTACCGAAGTCCTGCTTCAAGACATCTATAGTCTTTAGAAGTTGGTGCTTGTTAAGCTCTAAATCTGCTAAGGCAAGTTTTGCCTTCTGAAACTCTCCCTGCATCTCACGGATAGTCTCTAATTCTTTTTCATCAAGTTTCATTGTATTAAATTTTATTTCCTACAAAGATAGGAATTATTTCTTTCTTGTCTTCTCAATAGTTCTTCCACCAAAATAAGCCGCTATAACTGTGAGTAAAAGTATCTCAAGCAAACTAACCCAATTATCCTCAACTTTAAAATCAAGCTGTCCTGCATCAATAAAAATAAGTAACATCGTACAGAAAATTAAGAACATCAATACCAATGGTCTAACATTCTTTGACAGCCAAGAGTCTGAAGTCATATCTGCCCTCCATCTCTCGGTGACGTTCTTCTGCATATCAGCCTCAGCATTGATGAGTATCTCTGCCATCTCCTTCTCAAACTGAGCCTTCTCTTCTTTGGTTCTAACAAACTTGTCAACAACTCCTCCGACCTGCTCAACAATTCCCGAACCCTTTCCAAATAGTCTTGTTAATATTTCTTTCATTCGTTCTCGATTTTATTTATCATTTCAATGTGAGCCTTTGCTATACGGTCTCTTCCCTCCTCACTAAGTAGAAGCGTCTTACACTCTTTCTCATTTGTCATAAAGAAGTTCTCAGATAGTATAGCAGGCATTGCTGTGTGTATAAGCACATAGAAGTTTGACTCCTTGTCTACATCGCCATCTCTTGTGTCCTTACGCATCTTGTAGTTAGGAAACTCTTTCTCAACTTGTTCGTACAATACTGTTGCTATATGGTCTGACTGAGTCTCTCCCGGAGATGTATACACCTCCCAACCATTTGCTGACTCATCACTGAATCCATTTGCGTGTACGCTCACATATATACAGGGCTTCTCTGACTCACGATATATTTCGTTAGCCATCTTAACCCTTGTGGATAGAGGAACATCCTCATTGGTATTAACCAAGTTTATGTACTCGATGTTGTTCTTATCGCAATACTTAGCAATCCTGTCTACAATAGCACGATTGAACTCACCTTCAAAGAGCTGAGTACCATCTGACCAAATAGGACTACGCTTTCCGGGTGTCTGATAGACACCATCAATAATTCCACCGTGACCATTATCAAGAATCCAAATGTACTTTGAATCACTCTTGATTTCTTGGTGACAGCATCTACATACCTTTGCCATAATCTATTGGAGTTCATAGAGACGCTCTTCCATTATTTGAAGTTGTCCCTTAATGTCTGTGATTTCCTCCTTTATGAACGTAAGCTCATTTGAGGTTTTTATTACCGCTTCTTTCACCTCTTGGTCTTGAGCGGGTAGTTGTTTAGCGTCTTCAATCTGAGATTGGAGAGAGAAGTACATACTTACAAAAGTTCCTATCAACCCTGCAATAAAAATAAAGTTTCTTGGTGAAAGTTTTATTTTTGTATCCTCACTAATCGTCTCCATCGCTAACTATTTCATAATTTATTTTAACATCTACTGATATGGTAGAATAGAATTTTACCACAATGCAACAATGTTCGTAGGGCTTCCTGTTGCCCAAACTTTTAATACCTGCACCGGTATAAAGCTTCCTGCAAGAACACCGTTAAATGTGACAACACTACCTCCTGCGGTTGTTACTTTAATGTTTCCCGCTGCTCCAACATACAATACACAACCATTATTAGGTGTGTCTGCTGTGGCATATAGCTGATATGGTCTTGCGTTTGGTATCGCTACTGTTACGCTAAGCTGAGTAGAGCTATCTACGCCTGTAACCTTACTTGCAATTCCGGCTACTGTAGAGTATATAATATCTCCAATCTTAACTCTTTTGTTTATAAAGTCTCCGTTTGCATCTATAAGCTTAAGTGCTGCTGCTCCTGTAGCGGTGCTGTTTATTGCAAGCATCGCAGGGTTTGGAATGTTTACAGTATCACTTGGTACTACTTCTAAAGCTGTTGAAGCCTGTAATTTTTGATAAGCCATTTCTATCTTTTTGTATACCTACAAAGATAGCATTATTTTTTTATATGTATAAACACCTACTACTCTTCGACAGGTATAGGCTCTGACCATTCAGCAGTAGCCATAAGCACTAAAGCTTCTTCGTGCGTTAAAGTTTGTAAAGGCACAACGGTACCGTCTGTTATAAAAGTTGGTTCGTGTTCGTCAAACCACTTTATTACAAACTCTGTTCCGTCTAAAGAATATCTTAAAGATTCGTTGTTTTCTTCGGGTACTTGTGTAAAGTCTACGTTGTCTATATCCGTTGTAGATATTATTGCGTATACGTTTGGTAAATGTGACATAGTTTTGTTTTTTATTTGTTTTTATGTTGGCACATCTGTGCTAAAAGTTGTAAAGTTTGTCATAGTTCCATCATTACTTGCTGAACCATTATCTGTCAATGTAGGCGCTGTATCTCCATCACCACAACGCCACCAAGAAAGTGGGCTTAATGAAGAGATGTCATTTGGTACACCGTCATTATATATGCTTGTAATGTCGCTTTGTGATAAAGTTGTGTTGAAATAACTTACCTCATCTTGTAACCCTGAATATGGGTAACTAACTGAATATCCTGCACCTATTATTGTTTTAAGACCGCTTAAATTTAAACTACTTGGGTACACTCCGCCTGTACTTGGAGATTGCAATACTCCATTAATATACATTTTTGTATTTGCACTATTACTTCCATCATAAACAAATGCTAAATGTTCCCAAGCCGATGTATTTGTATATGGCGCCCAAACTCTATATGCCGAATTGTCTATTTTTATAAATAAATTATTTGACAATAATTGAAACGCTATTTCACCAAAACTATTTGAAAAATTACCTATGTTAAAAAATAAATCATTTCCACTTGTTACGCTTGGTTTAATCCACATTGAAACACTAAAGTTAGTAATTGTGCCTTGTGAATTGCCTAATCCTAAACCACAATCTACATAGTCATCAACACCGTCTAATAGTATGCTCTTTGTTGAAAATGGTATTGTTGGTACGTCAGTAGAGAATGTACTGAAGTTGGTCATTGTTCCATCGTTGCCTCCGCTTCCGTTATCTGTCAATGTTGGCGCAGTATCACCGTCTCCGCATCTCCAATAAGAGCTTGGGTTATATGTGCTTAAACTTGTAGGCGTACCCAAATTGTATATAGCATTTGCTTGAACGCTTGTTAATTCTGTACCATTCCAAAAACCAACCTCATCAATTAAACCGTCAAAAGGATAAGTATCGCCATTTCTTCTTCCTAAAGTAAAATCACCAACATTGGAAACATTTGATGGTGTATTATTTGTTACCGTTGTACACGTTTGTAATGAACCGTTTACATATATATTAACACCGCTAACATCTTGTGAGCCATCGTATGTCACTACAATATTATACCATGCACCGTTGTTGAATGTGTTTTGCGTATATTTGTAAATTCTTGCACTTCCCGACGAAGTCCCCAAATAAAAAGCAATAGCGCCTGCAGGCAACATAAAAACACCATAACCATCTGTGAATCCTGTTTGCTTTGAAACGAGGTAGCCAAGCGAAGAAAGAGATGTTTTAATCCATAAACTTGTAGAAAATGTTCCGCTTCCATCATTGGCTTGGTCATATACATTTCCCATAGTTACAAAATCGTCAACACCGTCTAATAGTATAGACTTTGTATTACTGAATGGTGGCGGTGTTGGTACGTTTGTTGTTCTATTGGCTTCAACCATAGATACAGACCTATTGGTATAGACTCCGTTGACATCTGTCATAGTCCAAGTCTTACCGTTCCACGTTGCTTCTTCGCCCATTCTGAACCACGTTGTTGGTTGCGCTAAACCACTTGCAATATTGTTAAGGTCTGAAGGAGTACCACTATTATATAATTCATTTGCTTGTGTTTGTGTTAATGTTGTACTATTCCATACTGCAAATTCATCTATATAATTATTACCAAAATTTTGTTGACCACTTGTTCCTGTACCACCTAATTCTAAAGTACCGTCAAAATAGGATTGGGAGTTTATAACACCGTTATTTGTACCTTGCGATAAAACACCATTTACATAAATCTCAGGTCTATTATATCTTGATTGTGTACCGTTATAAGTATATACAATATGTGACCATTGATTTAAAGGTATGCTTCCGTTCACACTTCTATAATAGTAACTTGATGTACCAAAAGAAATAATTACTATTTCTAAACTAGGATAATAAATACACGCAAGCCTATTAGTACTACCTTGTGTTCCAAATCTAAAAACTAAACCGTCATTGCTATCTATTGGTTTCAACCAAAAAGAAACACTAAAATTTTGCGTTCCATTTATTTCTGTATAATTTGCAGTTGAAAACATTTTTTCATCAACTCCATCGAATAAGAATGAATTTACATTGCTGAATGGAGGCGGTGTTGGTGTACCGCCACCCTGTGTACCTCCGCCACCACCTATAGCATTTGATATGGATATCTGCATAGGATTATTTTTTAAATGGGAACCTTCGATTCAAAGAGTCTCTACGTTCGCCACAGCCACAGTCTTTTCCTGTAGCCTTAGCAACCTTATCAACCACAGCTTTTATTCCTGTAGCCTTCGTAAACTTCTCGATGCTATCACCGATACCTCGACTCTTTTGTTTGTTTGCCATTACTTAAATCTTTTTGACATTGAAGCACATTTTTTAGTACCTTTCTTTTTACCTTTGCAAGCATCTTTAATATCAGTACGTATTTCCTTAAAGGATTTTAATCTTCCTCTGTCGTTTTTTTTGTTTCTCCGGTTTTGCTTTCTTCTTTCTTTATTTGGATTGTAGCGTCTGTCCTCTCTTTCTTGCTTTCTTCTTTCTTTATTTAATGCTTTGTTCACATCGGATTTAGATACGGCTCTATCTGCTTTTTTAACATTTCTTGCAGCTTTAGCTTTTAAGCTATCACGCCCCGTTTCAACCATCATTGCCTGTTTTGGTGTAAGGTCTTTATAAGTTTTCTTACTTACAACTTTACCACCCTTCTTCTTTGTCGTGGTAGCTTTCCCTTTTGCAAGGTCAATCTCTTCGGTTTTTGATTTTACTCTACCTTTTCTACTTACCTTTTCTACAGTCTTCTTAGTACCGGATTTATTTGTAGTTGTAATTTTCTGAGCTCCACTTCTTTTTGTGACAATATTTTGAGTAGTGCCACTTGAAGAATCATAGTAACTTGTCTTTTTTCTACCTTTCTTAGGCTTGTCATCGTCAAACTGAGTAGCCGCTAACGGTTTTGATATTCTATATGCCATTAGTTTTTTCTTTTAGTTTTTCTAATCTCTCTTTTCTCTTGCTGCTTTTCTCTTGCTGCTTTTCTCTTTTCCAAACGAACCTCTTTACCTTTTTCCCTCACAAGCTTACCGTCTTTCGCTACAGTAGTTTTAACTTTCTTACCGTCCTTATATGTGATTGTCTTTACCTTCTTAGGTGTAACCTTAGCAGCATATCCCGTATTTTCATTTTTTGAAAAGTTCTTAGCCTGCTTTTTAGCCTTAGACATTGATTGTTTTTTGTCAGTATACCTACCGACAGGATTAACCTTTACCTCTTTTAATTTTTTAACTTTCTTAGGCTTATTACTGCCATATGTAGGTGCTAAAGGGTTTGCTAAATCTCGTGCCATATTATATATTTTTAAACATTAACTTACTAAGGAACTTGTTCCAAGTTCTCTTGCACCACAATCCCATTGCGATGATTTTATTTCCCAACCATACTAAAGCTCTTCCCATTACTTACGAATTTTTTAGCTGTTGCTTTAATTTCTTCTTCTCAATTTTCGCTTTTAGTTGTTCCTGTTTTTTAGCATACTTCTCTTGATTCAAGCTTCTTTTTGTTGTTACAGTATTCTTTTTTGCTACGTTTCGTTTCTGTCTTTTTGATTGATTGGCTGTGTTGTTATCTAAAGCTTGAGAAGTTAAACTTGAAGCTGTGTTCATAGCATCAGAAGCTGCTTTAGCGGCAGTCTTTCTTTTTCTTATTCTTTTAACTTCAGTACCGTTAGCTTTAACGCTCTTGGTTTTTGTAACAGTCCCATCTTTTTTAGATTTCGACACATCAACTTTAACGCCTCCACTCTTTACTGAAGTGGCTGTCTTAGTTGGACCCCCAAAGAAATTTGTAGGAGGTGTAGGAACGTCCGGTCTATTACCTGTTCCACCACCAACCTGTGACTTCATACCGTTTAGGCTTGATGGTAATTTTTTAAATGTAGATTGTTGTACTGCTTTCTGA
>Ga0208767_1000766_pt1 | contig 26328 bp, 28 predicted proteins | sample VirMetDEL_Mar_21_FD_184514 | JGI IMG/M metagenome (GOLD analysis project Ga0208767, IMG submission 184514) | Aqueous microbial communities from the Delaware River and Bay under freshwater to marine salinity gradient to study organic matter... | ecosystem: Environmental > Aquatic > Marine >... | reverse complement strand
TAGACTTGCACAAAAAATATCAGGTGTACCTAATGTACGTGTAGATATTCCTAATGCAGTAGATTCTGCTAGAGCAAAAAACAGAGCAGAAAAACTAGAACGTATTGTTACTAGCTATGATGAAAAACAAAACTTAAGTTTACAATTAGCACAAGCTTCTAGATGGCTACCAGGTTATGGTTTCTGTGCATGGGTAATTACAACTAAAAGAGATAAAAATGGTTTTTATTATCCTAGTGCTGAACTACGTGACCCGTTTGATACATTCCCAGGTAACTTTGGTCCAGACCAAAAACCTAGAGAGTTAGCTGTTGTACGTAGAGTACCTAGATATAAACTTGCACAGATATATCCTGAGTTTGCAGAACAAATTTTAAAACAAGATGATGATGACGAAACAGGTGAAGAATATCAAGATTATGCTACACCATTTATGTCATATGATACTAACCGTGAACAACAGTGGGAAGATAATACATCCCAAGGTGTTCGTGTTGTCGAGTATTATGACCAAGGTGGTACATACATAATATTCCCAGAACGTAGATTAATTTTAGATTTTATTCCTAACGTACTATCAACTCCACCATTTGTATTTGTTAAGAGAGTATCTTTTGACATGCTTAAAGGTCAATACGACCATGTAATTGGATTAATGGCAATGATGGCAAAGATTAATATTATGTCAGCAATTGCTATGGAAGATTCTGTATTTACAGAAACTAACATATCAGGAGAGATAGAATCAGGACAATATAGAAAAGGTAGATTTGCTGTTAACTATCTAGCTCCTGGTACACAAGTTTCTAAACCACAAAACAATATGCCATATCAATTGTTTCAACAAATCGATAGGTTGGAAAGACAGCTTCGTTTAGTAGGTGGTTACCCAGTTACTGATGATGCACAGTCACCAAACAGTTTTGTTACTGGTGCTGGTCTGCAAGAACTTAACGGTGCAATGTCATTAATGATTAACGAGTATAGAGAAATCATTAAACATGGTCTAGTTGAAATGGATGCTAAACGTTTAGAGATGGATACAGTTTTATCTTACTCTCAAGCTGTAGGTAAAAAACCTATGGCAGGTTATTTAAACGGAACTGCATTTTCTGAAAACTATACACCATTACAAGATATTGGTGGTGACTATAGAACTAGACGTGTTTATGGTGTTATGGCTGGTTTTGACGAACCACAAAAAATTGTTACTGGTTTGCAGTTACTACAAGCTGGTGTTATTGATGTCGAAACATTGCAAGATAACATTGATGGTTTAGAAAATATACAAAAAGTACAAGAACGTATTAGAAAAAATAAAGCAGAAAGTGTTTTATTTGATGCATTATTACAAAGGTCTGCTCAAGGTGATGCACAAGCTACTATGGCAGCTATAGCTGTTTATGAAAATCCAGCAGCAATATTGGAAATATTTAAACAGTTTTATACTCCAGAAGAGCCACAAGTATCTCCTGAACAAATGGCTATGATGCAACAACAATTAATGCAGCAACAAATGATGCAAGGTGGAGGACAACCTCCTAACATGGCAGCTGCTTTTGGTTTATAAAATGGATGAATTTTACGAAGGTGAGTTTTGGGAAATGGTGTATCAAGAATATGGTGTCATTGACGAATTAGATATATTATCTGAAAATGTTCTTGAAATTATACAGCCACAACCTGGCTTATTGATATTAATTACAAAGGAATTTTATAATGGCAAAGAATCGTAGAGGCGGAGAAAGAACTCCAAAGAAACCAGCTTTTGTTAAAGCTCCAGGTCCTGGTGCAGGTCCAGGTATGAATAGAACAGATGGCGGTGCTGCTAATGCTAAACAACCTATTCGTAGATTACCTAATGCTGGTTACAATGAAAACAAAGAATTTGTTAAAGCGCAAGAAGCTGTAGGTGGTTTACCAAAAGATGAAGGCGTTAAAGTACAAGCAGCTCCTAGTAGAACTACAGGTAGTTTACAAAATATTATTATGGGTGGTACTGAACGTCCTGAACAAAGTGCAACTGAAGGTGGAATATTAAGTCGAAACACTCCTCCCCCACCGCAATTGTTAGCTGATGATTACGATATATTACTAGAAACATTGGTATCTGGTAATCCTGATAATTTAATATTTAAACAACTATATAACGCAAGACAAGCACAAAAATAAATGTTAAATAGCTTTATTAGTCAAAGAGAGTTTGGAATAAACGCAAATCTTGAACGTCAAAAGTATGCTGCTGCAGAAAAATATTTAAAAGATAATCCACAGTATGCAACTAGATTAAGTGCGTTATCTGAACGTTATGGTGCTTTGCCTATTGAAATATTAGACCCTTTAGCTAAAAACGAACAATTACCTGTAGATAGTCAATCAATACAAGATTTAACAGATGATTATGTAAAAAATCAATTAGCACAAAAAGGTGAAGTTTGGGAAGCAACTAGAGAAAAAAACAATCAAGGTAGATATATTGAAGATATGACCATGAACTATGGTGATATTTTATTTGGTTTAGGTTCTATTCCAGAATATGTTGTAGGTACTTTTAGAGGTGAAGATAAACAAATAAAAGTTGGTAAAACACAAACTTCTTTATGGTTTGTTGCATTACAAGACGCATTATCAGAATTAAATGTAAAATACAATCCTTTTAATGTTTCAGGTACTTTAACTGATAAACCATATTACAACCGAGAAACAAATGAATTTGTTACTACTGAAGAATATAATAATTTAAATCCTTTACAAAAAATGTTATTTACTATTCCTGGTGGTCAATATTTAGTTAAAAATAATCATATGATGTTTAACTCAAGAACTTGGGCGTATGCACAGCAGTTAAATGCTTTAGATAGATACATGGAAGCAGGTTATACAAAAGAAGAAGCACAAAAATTTATCCCTATTGATGTAAGTGCAACTAAAGTTGAAGGTTTAGGTCAAAAAGAAAATTGGTTAGCTGAAACTAAACAATGGATTAAATTTGCTCAAGAAGCTAAAGAATTAGGTGGTAGTCCTTATTTATTTGAAATGTTAAATCAAATTAATTTAGGGCAACCTCTTAATTACAACAGAAGTAAGATTATTTCTGTTGAATCACTTATGGCAGAAAATATGCCTGAGTATCAAGACTTACTTAAAGTAATGCCTGAAAATGAAGCTAAGAAATATATATATTCTAAAATTGGTCAGCCAATTGTTAAACCAAATGAAGACGGTGAAATAAATTGGACATCTATTCAAAATCCTAATCGTATAGAAGCATTTGCTGGTAGGAGATTTATATACAATCCTGAAATGGCAGAGGAAGCTGGTATGCGAAATGAAATGAATATTAATGAAAAACTAGGCGTAAAGATACCTTATTCACAAGGTAGGTATGAAGCATCTATGCAACACCGTGTAGGTTCTGAAGCATATAATTCTATGTCTGGTTGGATTGATGGTAAAGCTAGAATTATTCCTGAGTTAGTAACTGGTGGAGTTATTAGTAAATTATTTAAAGGTAGAGAGCTTCTTAAAGTTGTTAATAGATTAAACGATTATGAAGAACTATATAGTCCAGTTAAAAAATCTGAAATAGTAACTGATTGGGTAAATACAAATCAAAAAAATCCATTAACTGGTAAAGCTGTTGAAGATATACAAGGTACTCTTGATTCTATTGATATAGTAAATACAAAAAATAAAAACTTTGTACCTGAATTAAAAGAAACATTAGAGTTAGCTCGTAAAGAAACAAGAAAATTACGTAAAGAGTATGGTCTTATTGGCGGCACTGTTAAGGGTGTTTTTGCAGGTACTGAAGCTAAATTAGTAAATAGACTAGACGAAGCTGGAATAATTGACGATATATCAAAAACTTCTAATTTATTAGAGTTTGACAATAACTCTTGGACAAGAAATTTTCCACCTGAAATAAAACAATTGTTATCTAAAACAGATGATAGACAAGAAATTAAAAATATTTTTACTTATGCTTATGGCGATGGTTATAAAGTTAAAGGTGTAGATACACCGTTCTTTTTAAATACATTACCAAAAGGTCAGTCTTTATTACTTAACGAAGCTGTTAAAAAAGTAACAGGTGGTAGAGTTTCTGGTTTACCATCAATAGGTTCAATTGCAGGTAGAAGTGTAGGAAAGGCTATAGAAACCGTTGATACTACATTTAGAGGCGTTTATAGGGGTGTTGCTAGTCGTTTGCAGACTGTTAAGCCTAATATTGCAAATGATGTAAATGCGCTTAATGTAAACGATTTTTATAAATGGAAAGAAACAGGTGAGCGTTTAGGTAGAAATCTAGGTTTTTATTCTGAAATGACAGCAGGTATGTCACCATACTGGAGAAAAAAATTATCTATATTACCTGGAAAAATGATTTCATATTCTAATAGGACTGAAGGTTATAACAATGTTGTTAAACAACTTATGACTACAGGTATGGGATTAAATAAAGCAAACGATTTATTAAATGAATTTCTTGATATGAAATATACAATTAACAATGTTAATAAATTTGCAAGAAAATTAGCAGAAGCACAAATAGATGATGTTGCTCTTGCACGTAATCCTAAACGTGCTGAAATTCTACAAAGACATTATGACAAAGTATTTAATAACGAAGAACAAATACAGCTTTATCTTATTGACCCTAAAGGTAAAATGATTAATAGTCCTTGGACTGCACGCATGACAAATCCTGATACAGGTGAAACAACTTTTATACCAACAATTACTAAATTATCTGAAGCAGCAAATATGGGTGCGCCTTTGTTAAATAGAAGAGTAGTAGATAGAACATTAGGTGTATTTTTTGATGAAATACCTGATTTAGAAAATTTAACTTTTATGGATGGTGTTAAAACATTAATACAAGAATTAGGAGATGAAGGTATTAAAGGGTTAAAAATACCTGGTAAACAAATTGATAGAGATATATTTACATTAGTTTTAGATGGTTGGATGGGTAGATTATTTAAACCTAAAACAATTGTAAAACCTGCATTAACACAAAGAGTTTTATTAGAAGAACAAGTATATTTTGCAGTGCATCCAGATATAAAAGGAATGTTAGATAGTCCTTTGTTTTATTTTCAATGGTTGTTTAGTTATGGTTATTTACCTAAACGTTCATGGGTTAAAAAAATTATGAAAGAAGTTATGGATAGTGGTAAAGATGTAAATGAAATAACTTTAAGTCACCTACATCACGAAGCTATTTCAGCTAATTTAAGTTACAATAATTTTAATACTGCAAAAATTAACAAAAAAAATACAATATATGTTCCTGTTTCTCCTACTACAAAATCAGGAAGATTAAATGAAAATTCTGTTAATGCAAGATTATTTCAATTTGAAAAATTATATTTAGACCCTATATCACGTAGGGTAGCTGGATTTGAAAGCTGGGATGATATTTTTGCATGGTCTACTTCAAAAGAAGCTGCAGAAATGAGGCAACAACTTATTGATGCAACAGGTTCAACTTTTACTCAAACTCAAATAGGTAAATATGATATTAGAAAACAAGAAGATTGGTTACGTTATTTAAGAGAACGTGAATTTGAAATACGAATGAATACTGGTATGTCACTAGAAGAAGGCGTAGATTATTTTAGATTAGCAGATGGTACAGATGATTTTAATGTTAGTAAAGGTTTTACAGGTAGCACAGAATTACGTAAAGGAATAGCTACAGGTACATTTTATGATGAAATAAATGACACTATAGTACGCATGCTTCCTAAATATGACAATATGTATGAAATTTATAAACCAAAAGATAGAGCTAAACTAAATAAAGCAATTAAAAGTTATATAACAGCTGTAGGTGATGATGGAGAGTTGTTATATGATTTTGGTTATGCAATACTTCCAAAAAATCCTGAATATGCTGGTTTAAATAGAGCTTTACAAGATTATGATAATTTAATGGGTAGCATATTTGAAACATTATTGTCATCTCCATTAGCAAGATTAAATAGAAGTCCGATATTTAAACAATATCGTTGGATATTTTTATCTTCAAACATACATAAATTTGATAAAGCAACACAAGCTAAATTTATTAATGAAGCAGTTGAAGCAAAAATACCTAACTATATGATTAAAAAAATAAAAGGTAGAGCTGCATTACAATCTGGTACACAAACAAATTACAAAGCTTGGTCTGATTTAGCTAATGCTTATGCTGTTACAACAATGAAATCATTTTTGTATGATACTAAAAATAGGCATAGAATATCTGACGTTACAAGAAATGTATTTCCATTCCCTGAAGTATTTATCGAAATAGGTAAACGTTGGGGAACAGCATTTATGAAAAATCCATTTATGGGCAGAAATATTAATTATGCAAATAAAGGATTAAAAACATTAGAAGGTACAGAAGTTTATGGTGGGCAAGGTTTTTTCGGTGTAGACCCTGTATCAGATGAGTCAGTATTTTTATATCCTTGGAATGAAAGATATAACAATATGCTTTATGGTGATGGTGCTAACTTTAAAATGGTAGCTAAAGGTTATTCAGGTGGTTTAAATATGGTTAGTACACAAAAATTTCCTTCTACACAACCGATGATACAGTTTTATTTAAATGAACTTATGGATGCTACTGAAGTAAATCAATCATTTCAAGACCAATTTTTTGGAGATTTTCCACCACCAAAAGATTTACAAGAAGCAATATTAGGTAGTAAAAATCCATATTTTTCAAAGTATAGAGCTGGTACAAAATATGGTAAAGGTGGCCTTGATTTAATTGCTGAAACATTTAGTGACACATATGTTGATGAAGATAACAATTTTATTAATTGGGATATGAATGATGTACATATGACTATGCGTGCTGAATCTACATTAAACCTATACGAAGCAGTTAAAAGTAGTTATGACCAACAAAGACTTCTTAAGAATGGTGAGTTAGATAAATATATTAATGACTTAATGGATAACTGGGATGGCAAACGTGAAGTTATTGGTTTTGATGAATTATTAACTTACTTTCAAAAAACAGGTGCAGAAAGTTATCCTTACAAACCTGGACAATTAACACCAGAAATTTTAGATAAAGCTACTTTAAGATGGTCTGCATTAAAAGCTCAACAATCATTAAACATAAGAGCATTAGCACAGTTTGCTTTACCAACTGGTTTTGTTCTTAAATCAGCAATAACAGATAAAACAGGTAAATGGTGGTCAACTGCAGTTTTATCTGAAGAATACAGTAAATTAGTTGAAAAACATTTTGGTAATCAATTAGCAGCAGCTGAAGAATTTTATGATGTTTACGGTATAGACCATGCATATATTACTACTACAACTAAAGATAGAACAGCTGGTGCAAAAGTTTATGACCGTTCTGTTGTTCAATGGAAAAAAGAACATGAAAAAGAAATACAGTTATTACCTAACTCATACAACTTTTTAAATCCTTCTAATCCACAAGCAGAACGTACATTTGACCAAATGATATTTGAAACTACTAGAAATCCTAATGAATACTTATATGCTGCAAATGACACAGCTGCTTGGTTTAGAAAACAAAGATATGCTGAAAAAACAAGAGCTACTTTTGGAGATAATAAATATTCTGACTTTTTAATTAAAGCATATACTAATGCATTAGAAGAAGCATATCCTGGATACAATGATGCTTACGGTAAACGTAAAACAGCTACACCACAAGATATTTTTGAAGAAATGGAAACATATTGGACTACATTAGATTTTCCTAGTAATTATGAAGCTGGTCGTGGTTTTAAAGAATATTACAATAATTATTGGGTTGAGCTAGTTAAAGAATCGCAAGTACTTAGCGGAACTGGTTCTACTACATGGTGGAGAAACTCTAAAGACCCTGTAGCTATTACTATGAGAAAACGTGCTGCTGATGCTGCATATGCAACGATACTTGAATATCCAGAATTTTTATCTGTTTATCAAAATGTAATTATACGTTTATTTGCTGGAGATACAGAAATGTTAGACTATACTACAGCTTTAGAGGAAAAAAGAAGAACATTAGGTTCTGATGCTGTAAGAGAGGTAATTAATCCGTAATGGCTACACCAGAAGAAATAGCTGCTTTAGAACAAGAAACAGGTTTAAAAGTAAATGATATTATAAATAATCCTTCAGGTTATGGACTAAATACAGAAGTATCAGCTGTATTAGAACAATTATTACTAGATGAAACTACACCTATTCAAAGCATTTCTTTATGGGTAAATCAAGCTTTAACAAATTTAGCGAATAAAAATGAACCTATTGTTCCAATTAATCCATTTGGTGTTACATCAGATGATAGATATCTAACTGTTAAAGATGAAAAGGGTAATCCTGTAATTGTAGATGGACAGATACAAACAGTTAAAGTAGATAAAAATAATATATTTCCTGCTACAAACTTTTTTGATGCTTTTATAAGTTCATTAACTATTTCACAAACAGCAGCTATTCAAGATAAAGCAATTGAAGCTGGATATATAACTGAAGAAGATTTAGGTGATGAAGTAAATGGTATTAAAGGTAATATAACAAAAGCTTTTATTGCAGAAGTTATGAACTATGCAATAGAACAAATGGACAGTTATGCACCAGGTGGATTTGAACGTAATAGTTTGCAAGATAAAATCATGCAAGGTTTTGAACAAGGTACTATTGATGGAAAAATAAATTCATTATTTGGTGGTGTAGATTTTGCAAATACACAACTAAGTGAACAAGTAATTGAATCAAGAGAAATATTTAGTATTGCTTTAGATGAATGGCTTAACCAAGCTAAAGCTGATAGAAAAACAATTGATATAGAAGCTGCTAAAGAAATTAGAGCTAAAGTTATTGAACCTACTCAGCAAAAATTAGAAGATGAATTATTTAGTCTTTATAAATCATTACATAATAAAGAAATGTCAGATAGACGTAAAGCTGATTTTGCTGAACAAATTGCTAAAGATTGGTCACCATATGTACAAGCATTAATAGCACAAGATAAAGCTATTAGAGCTAATGAAGTTTATAACACATATTATGGTGCTGATGCATTTAAAGCAATGGGTGCAGAACAACAACCAGTTGGTGGTTATGTAGAGTTTAAAGAATTAAAACCTGAGTTTTCAGTAGAAAATCCTTTAGAAGCTGCACAAAGACAGCTTACTGAAGAATTAGAATCTGATATAGAATTTATGCAAGATGCTGCTCAAGTAGAAAAAATGCAAAAAGAATATCTTGCTTGGAGGTTAGGTAGCTAATGGAAGATAATAATACACCTACAAATGTAGTAGATGAAAGACTTAAATTAGAAAGAATTATTAAAAATGACATACAAACATCACCATTAAAAGAAGGTTTACTTAAAAGATATTTGGATTATGATGAATTTGTTAAAGGACTTCCTGCTGATAAAGCAGAACAATTATTAGAATATACTAATAAAGATGTTGCAGATAAACTTGAATTATTTAAAGACCAATATAATTTACAAAAACCTTATGGACCAGGAGAACTAGAAGATATAAATTCTATTTTGTTAGATTGGGAAGAACCATCTCCAATAGAAGATGCAGTATTAGCAGACATAGAAAATTGGGATTTAGATGCAGAAGGTAATCCTATTGACCCACGAAAAAAACCTGAAGGTATGTCAAAGTTTCAACAAGAATTATCTGCACAATATAATTATTTACTTACAGCAGACACACCTACAAATATAGTAGATGATATAGAAACAAAAAATAATTTGCCTAAAGGTAGTATATCTAAACTAGGTGCAGTACTTGACCCTATATCAGAAGGTTTAGAAGCAGGACTTAGAGCTGCAGGTTTAGGCTCAGTTGCTGCTTGGTGGGTAAAAGCAGAAGCTGCTAACTTTTTAGCTGGTATATTACGTGCTGGTGAAGGTGGTTTAGCACAAGCCCAATTAGGTCAATCAGCTGCATTAATGGGTGAAAAAGATATTGCAAGTCAAACAGAAGAAAACATATTAAAAACAGCTGGAAATATCTTTGCACAGAATATGAAATTATCTCCTGGTATGTGGTTAGAAACTAAATATGCAGAAAGTAAACTAGGTAAAGGTAAAACTCCTACAGAACAAGTTTTTAGTATGATTAAAGGATTAGGTAAATAATGTCATATGAAATAAATTATGGTCCAAAAGGTACTACGTTAATTCAAGTTGAAGGACAGTTTTATTTAGCATATCAAGAAGGCGATACTATTTTTTATTGGACTTTAACTAAAGACCAATTAGGTAATATTACTGATGCACCTAGTATTGGTTTTAATTCATTAGGAAAACTTACTACACCAATTGCAGGATATAAAAATTATGATGCAAAACAATGGCAGGATATAAAAGATAACAATAATTTATGGGCTGCTGGTGATATTTATGATATACAAAATCAAGGTAATGTAATTTCTGGAACTATTGAAAAAGTAAAAACAATGGCTGAAAGTGAGCCATGGGGCAATGATGATAGATACTTAATGTTAGTTGCTGAAGCAATGATTGAAGACCCAGAAAATTGGCAAACAAATTTAGAACTAGACCCTGAAAATAGATTTTATAGTTTAATAAACGAATACGGTTATAGCGGAGATATGTTTAATCGTATGAAAAAATATGGTAAAGATAAGCTAGCTGCTGAGTCTTTAGAAACTGATGGATATAATTTAGTTATCGGTATATTAGAAACATTAGAAGCAACATTAGATACTGATAGTATGAAATATGCTGCTAGAAAATGGGCATCTGGTGCTTGGGGTAATAACAGATTAACAACTGAATTAACTGCAGCTACACAAAAAAATTCTAATTATACAGTATCAGCAGATTTTCAAAAAGTATTAGATAATGGAGATATTGGTTTTTCAAATAAAGGTGAAGATAAAATACAAAATTTATTAGATACTTATTTGCCTAAATCATTACATGCACCTTACTTGTCGCAAATGAGTGATTTAGCAGGTTCATATGTAAATAATCCAGATTTTGCAAAAGATTTTGAAAATCAATTAAAAGAAGAACGATATGCTTTTAACTCTAATTGGGATAAAGATATACCTTGGATAAATATAATGAACAATAGTAAAAATTTAGTTAGTGCTATCTGGGGTGTTGATGTAAGTGAAGAAGATGGAATATTTGATAAAATACTTACAACTAATGATATTGGTAAACAAAAAGAAATGATTCGTTTAGAAGGTTTAGAACGTGGTTATGCACAACCTACAACTGATTTATTAACAGCTTTAACTAAAAGTTTTGGTTCAGGAGTTATTAAAGGTCAAGACTTTAGAATAACAGGAGGTAAAAGTTAATGGCTTTAGTACAAATGCGTACAGATACTGGTTCTTATTCAATGGTCGATGCTGCTTTAGTAGAAGATTATGAAAAGCAAGGTTGGACACTTACATCAAAAATAAAAGAATTCGAAAAGCTTGGTGTCGTATCCTATAATGACGGTAATATAACCTTAGATGATGGTACAACTGTTAAATTTGTACCTGAAACTGAATCTACTGATACTACAACTACTACATCTTCTACATCAAATTTTGATTACGCAACTGGATTAGGTGTAGCACAAAATATTTATTCTTTTTTTTCTGATGACTTATTAGATATATTTGCAAAAAACTGGGCTAGAACAGGAAATGCAGATGCTGCTTTAGGTATTACTAGAAACACTTCTGAATGGAAAAGAGATTTTGGTTATTTAGTAAGAGAAGATGGTTCATTAGTAATGTCAGAATTAGAAGCAATCAGTAATGTATATTCTTATAAAAACACTTTGTCTGAATATGGAATTACAGATTTTAGTAAATTTGAAAATCAATTTAAAGATTTAGTAAAAACAGGAGTTGCACCAGTAGAGTTTCAAGATAGGATTGATTTAGTTTATAACATGGTTATAGATGATATTCCTAAAGTAAGAGAATTATTTGCTAGAAATTATAATATTGAAGCTACAGATGATGCAATATTTGGCGCATTAATTAACAAAGATGTTGAAGATGGTCTTTTTAAAGGCGAGTTAACTACATTACAAATAGAAGCTAGAGCTGCTGCAGCTGGATTTACTACATCATTTGAAAGGTTTGATGAGCTAAGAAAAGCAGGTATGACACTTAAAACAGCAAGTACTCTTTATGAATCTGCTGCTGACATTATGCAATCAGCTAAAACTGTAGGTAGAGATTTAGATTTATTTACACTTGAAGAAGCTGCTTTAGGTAGACAAGAAGCTAAAAAACGTGTACAACGTACACAAGCTGACATAGCATCTTCACAGGGCATTACATTAGGCGCTGCTAAAAAAGGTGACGAAGTACTTGGACTTATAGCAGACTAAGTATATAATATTCATATAGCGTTGCGTGGTCCGCAAAATAATAGACCTGCAATCAGCTTTCGAAGCCTACGTTGAAAGCTCGTATTAAAAATCGTAGAGTAATGGACTTATAGCTATTAGCTACCAGAGGTATAAGTCAAGTGTTATAGGTAGCACCACGGCAAGATGCCTATGGTCTTGTCTGATAGGTTAACACATAGTGGAGGTACTAATGGAAGAATTTGATGCACCTAATGAACATGGTGTAAAACAAATGAGAGAAACTATTGATAGAAAAGATGAAACTATCAAAAAACTAGAGGCAGAGTTAGCTTCTTTTAAAGATAAAGAAATTAATAATGTTTTTGGAAAGCTAGGTTTATCTACTGACAAAGGTTTCGGTAAAGCGTTGAAACAAGTGTATGATGGTCCTGTTGATGCAGAATCTATCGCACAGTTTGCTAAAGACGAGTATGGTTTTGAAACTACAGGTCAAGTTGAGGAAATAACACAACCTGAACCTGAACCAGTGGTACAAGATGATGCACGTGCTAGAGTAGCTGCACTTGATGCAAATTCTAGTTCAGATGTACCAAAAAACTTGAACGAACAATTAGCTAATGTTATACAAAACGGTACTGTAAAGGACAGTTTAAGAGCAAAGCTTAATTTGATTGAACAAGATAAAAAATAAGTAAACAAATTTAATACGACAATATACGGAGGTTTATTATGGCAGGCATAAGCTTGACAGGTAACACAATTTATTCTCAGAATATTAATAACTTTTCTGGGGAATTATTCCGTGTAGGTGGTCAAAGAACACCATTTCTTTCTGCTACAGGAGGATTAAACGGAGGTAAGGTTATTCAATCTACTTTCTGGCAAATCCAAGCTGCAGACTCACATACAGTTTCTTCTGAGCCAGATAAAGCTCAAGAAGGTGCAGCTCCTACAGAATATCTTGGAAGAGATAGAGTAGCTTACACAAGCGTTACTCAAATTTTCCATAAAGGTGTAAAGATGACCTACACAGCTATGGCAACATATCAACATCAAAATCCATTTACGCTATCAGCAGCAGCTGTTGCACAATCAGCTGGAGATGGAACTAACGCTGCAGGAACTGAATTAGGTCTTGCTAACAGCAATCCAATTGTTGATGAATTTGCAGAGCAAATGTCTTTAGCTCTTGAAAAAGTAGCTAGAGAAGTTGAATGGTTCGCATTTAACGGTACTTTCTCTGACGGTGCTAACGTCACTCCAGGAGCTGGTACTCGTGAAATGAGAGGTCTTTCAGAATGGGTAGCATTAAATGCTAATGCTGATAATACAGCAGCTCCAACATTCGTTGGTGGTAACGTATACTACAACGATGTTGATGGAGATGGTGGCGGAGCAGCTCAAGTTCTTTCTTGGGATGCAGTCGCAGAATCTCTAAAGAGATTATATGACGCACATGCTCCAATGCAACAACCAGTACTTTGCGTAAGTCCAAAGCAATTGCTTGACTTAAACAAAGAATTACTAGAAGGTAATGTTGGAATTACAGGTGCTATCCTTCCTAGAGATAGAGCTATCGCTGGTATTGATATTGACACAATTGTTACACCATTTGGTTCAATTGGTCTTATGGTCATTGACCCTAATATCTTACCTGCAAACACAGCATTCATCTTAGACTTTGCTTTCATACAGCCAGTCTTTACAAATATCCCTGGATACGGAACAGTATTCGTAAGAGATATTGACCAAGATGATTCTGCAAAAATTGCAAAAGCAATCTACATGGAGATGGGATACGACTTCGGTCCTCCTTCCTATCACCTAAAGATTTCTGGCGTAGCTTAGAAATTAATTTGAAGATTTGGGGGGAATCCACCTTCCTCCCATTTCTTCTGCTATAGTAAGGACATTATGCAAATATCAAAACAAGCTTTAATTGACGTTTCAGAAGATGCTAGTAATTCTACAGGAGTACAAACAGGCGGATTATTATTATCTGGTATCGTATTTCCTGCAACTATGACAGGTACATCCGTAACATTTGATTTTTCATTTGATGGAACTACTTGGGTAGATGTAGTAGAAACAGATGGAACAGCAGTTACTTACACAGTTACTGCAGGAGATGTAGTAAGAGTAGACCCTAGTGGTTGGGCTTTTGCATCATCTGGTTTTATAAGAGTTACATCTAACGGAACTGAAGCAGCAGATAGAAAAATACAACTTATATTTAAGTCTAGTTAGGAGTACTAATGAGTACAACAATAGGCGACCTAGTAGATAGGGTTTATAGAGAATATTTAGAACCACCTGAAAGTGTTGAATCTTATTCATATATAACAAGTAGCATAACTGATTCAGATACAACAATATCTTATGCAGGAAATATGTTTAGTGTTGAAGAAGAAGATGCACTTGATGCTGGTTGTATTATTGAAGTAGGACAAGAATTAATGTTTTCTACAGCTCTTAATACTGTTACTAATGAAATAACAGTAGTAAGAGGTGCTAGAGGCACAACTGCTGCAGCTCATAGTTCAGGTGATTTAATTAAAGTTACACCTACCTTCCCTCGTAAAAATGTTTTTGATGCTGTATCTGACCAAATAGAAAATCTTTATCCTACAATATTTGCAGTAGAAACTAAAACATTAACATCAGGAACTGGTTATAAGATTATAGGTACTTATGGTACTGATGTAGATAACAATAATTATTTAGTAGCACCTATAAAAGCAATATCTCAATATACAGATTTTAGTGCTGGTAATGATGAAACAGGACTTAAGTTTATTGGTGTAGCAGTAGAAATGGTAGATTTACCTAATGGTTTTACTTGGACTGATGAAGATAGCATTGAAAGAACTAAAACATATACATCTGGACCACAAGTAGTACATGCATTACAATTTCAAGGAATAGCTTCTGGTTATGAGTGTTATGTTACATTTAAAAAGAAATTTGTATCTCCAACATCAGAGAGTACAACATTAACATCAGTAGGTTTAGAAACAGAATACGAGCCAATTGTTATGGCTGGTGTCGCTGCTCAAATGTTAGCTGGAAAAGATATTAATAAAGTCAATGCTAAATATATAACTGAACAAATTGCTATACAAAGTTATCCTGTAGGTAGTTCTAATAGTCTTAGAAACAGTTTATTGCAGTATCAACAAGTATTAATACAACAAGCTAGAAAAAATTTAAGAGCTAAATATCCAGAACCAGTAACACTTAATAGCATAAACTATCCTACATAATGCCTAGAGTAGCTACTACAAGTCTTATTAGTAACCCAAGAAGATACGGGTATGATTGTAGAATTGAAAATGTTTTATTGCGTACTGCAATAGGTCCTGGTCGTGAAATGACTATACAATCATCTGATGTACAAGCAGGACAACAAGTTAATGTTAAACAAAATCCTGAAGACTTTACATCTAACTTAGGTCGTATATATTCAAGAAATAGATTTGATGCAGGTCAAGGACTAGATACTGCACATAGAGCTGATGGAAAACCAGATGATGTTAATAGATTTTGGGATAGCAAAGGTATAGATGTATTTCACGGAGATGATGAAACTTCATATCATATACATTTGTTATACACAACAGCTGCAGAAAGTTTATCTTTTAGTAATAGCAATAACTATATGACACAAACTACTAACGGTAATATATACGTTACTGATGGTACAACTGTACATGAGTATGATGCTAGTACAGAAACTTGGAGTACTATTTTAGCTGCAACTAATGGTGCAACTTATAACTTTACAGGTGCTGCTGCATTTGGAAATACAGTATATTTTACTACTGCTGATGGTACATCTAACTCAGAGTTTATACATTATGAACCAGATGGACACGGTTGGGAAACACATAACACATCTTTTAATACTAGCGGTGGATTAACAGGTATATGGTTTGTTAAAAACACTTTATTTGTAACTGGTAATGATGGTACTGCAGAGTATGTATGGGAAGGAAATGCGTTTGAAGATAGTTGGTCATCAGCTTTTGCACCAGTAGATGCAATAATAGAAGTAGAACCTACACATCAAATAACAGGTATTGTTGATGGTGGTGCTGTAGTTTTAGCTGCTAGTACTGATGGTAATATATATTCATTTAAATTATCATCTGGTATATTTGTAAATCAAGGACAAACAAAAATACCTTTTGAAGAAATACATTCTCTTGCTGCTGCTGAAGGAATTATATTTTTTGGTACTAAAGAAAATACAAGAAGTGTAGGTAGGTTATACAGAGCAGAACTTGTTAATGCAGATGATTTATATGTATTAGCTAATAGACAATTAGTAAAAGAATTTGTTGTAGATAGCGTAGATACAACACCACACGCTATGTTTGTAAGTCGTGATAGTGTTTATATGGGTGTTAAAGAAGATGAAAATGAAGTAAATTTGTGGCGATATTACTTACCAACAGGTGGTTTGGCTAGAGATTTACAAACAGCTGGCAATAGTTACGTATCAGGTATTACACAATCTGATGGTAAATTTGTAATAGTAGTTGAAGGTTCTGATGTATATAAAGAAACATCTACATATGAAGATGAAGGTTACCTTATAACATCTGCTGCAGATTTTTTTACAGCAGAAAGTAAACAGTTTGTAGGTGCAGAAGTATCTACATTTGATATGCCTAACAGTACAGAAGTTGAATTAAGGTATTCAAATACTTTTGAAGCATTGGATAATATTGATGATGAAAGTTACTTATTAGCTTTAAAACAAACTTCAGGTATTGGAGATACTGAAAAACAAATATCAGCAGTTGCTAGATATATTATTGGAAAAGTAATATTACGTTCAAATAATGGTGTAAATACACCTAAAGTTAAATCAATACAGTTTCGTGCATTAGCTAGACCAGAGTTAGTAGTGGCTCAAATACCAGTTAATTTAAGTGATAGAGTTGAAAGACCTAATAGAAAACCAATTACAGTAAAAGGTCTTGGAGATAGTTTGTATCAAGAATTAAGAAAACTTGAAGGTAATTCAGTTACATTAGAAATATTTCAACCTAACGAAATTATTAGAGGTGTTGTTGAAAGAATAAGCTATCCAATACCATCAGGTGATGTTTTAGGCTCAGATACACATTTTGCTGTAATTACTGTACGTGGTACTAGACAACCTGTTGTAGAAGATGTGTCTAGTACTTATGTATTTGGTATAGATATATTAGGTAAAATGAGATTTGGTGGATAAAAAATATATGGTAGGATATTAATTATGTCAATGTTATTACTATTAAAAGAAGGTGGTAGTTTAGGAATAGATACTATTGGCAATAAACCTATAGATGAAGATGTTGATTTCACAGACGATATCAGTTATTCTGCTATAGTAGGATTAGCAAGTTTTGGATTATCATCATTTGGTAATACAATTAATACGGAGAAAGTAGCTTAATGACAGCACAAGAATTAAATTTTAGTAACTTTTTTGAAACCACAGCAGATGGTAATATTGGTGCATCTGATACATCAATTACACTATCAGCAGCACCTACAAGTGATGGTACTTCTGCAATAGCAGGACCTTTTTATTTAGTAATAGACCCAGATAGTTTAACTAAAAGAGAAGTAGTTTTAGTAAATTCTATTTCTGGCGTAATAGCTGATGTAACAGGTGGTAGGGATGTTGAAGGTAGACATGCAACTGACCCATCACATGCAGATGGAACAACAATTCGTATGGCAGTTGTTGGAGAAATGTTTAAAGATGTTAATGATAGAGTAAGTACAATAATTAACTCTGATGGTACAGCAGTTAACACATCATTATTTTTAGATGAAGATACTATGACATCTGATAGTGCTACAAAAGGTGCTACACAACAATCAATTAAAGCATATGCTGATACTAAATTACCTTTATCAGGTGGTACATTAACAGGTGCTGTAGATGCAGGTGACCAAGAACTTACAAAGTTTGTAGCTAAAGATTATAAAGAAGATATTGCTACTACTTCTGATAGTGGCACTAGCTTTACATCAAACACACTTACATTAGATGTACAAGATGGAAATGTTTTTGACATAACACTTGATGATAATATAACAACTTGGACCATAAACAATATGGGTGCAGGTACAACTATTACCGTAATACTTAGACAAAGTACAGGTAGTCATACTGCACCTACACAAATAAACTCCACAACTTTTAAAACACCAGGTGCTGCAGGACTAACATTAACAACAGATGCTAGTGCTATTGATGTTGTATCAGTATTTTATGATGGAACAGACTACCTAGTATTTTCACAATTAGCACTTGGATAGGAGTTTTATATGTCACCTTTAGGATTGTCTAAAGCAATAGTAACTTCAGGCGGTATAACTTATGATGGTACAGACCAATCTGCATATTTAGATTATCATATAGCACTTATGCCAATGGAAAGTACAGTACAAACTGTAAGTACATCTAATCACGAAAGTAATACTGTAAATGTAAATGGTGTTAATTTAAATATGGAAGTTATGGAAGCTGACCCTGATGTCAATGCTTCTACTAACTATGGTTCTAATACAGCAGATACTTATGGATTAATGACAAGATTTACAGGAGATGTTGATATTGCTTCGGGAGCAACCATTACACCTAATACTAGAAAGCGTGGTTGGTATATATATACATCAGGTAATTTTGTAAACAATGGAACAATATCTATGACAGCTAGAGGTGCTAGTGCTGTTGGACAAACTGTACATATTGATGGTGTTAAAAATATTCCTGCACTAGGTGCTAATAAAGATACAGCAGGTAGCAATACAAATGGTACTACAGGTGGTGGTGGTACAGCATCATCTAACGATTATCCTGGACCAGGTGGTCGTGGTACATCATTTTCTGGTGGTGCAGGTGGAGGTACTGGTGGTAACGGTGTAACAGGTGGCGCTGGTTCTAACAATGGTGGAGCAGGTGGTTCTCAGAACTCAGGTTATGGTGCAGGTGCTAGTTTTGGTGGTGGAGCAGGTAATCCTGCAGGTCAACAAAATCAAGGTAACTCTGATGGAACAGGTGGATTATTAATAATAATTTGTGGTGGAGATTTTACTAACAATGGAAATATACAAGCTAATGGTAAGAATGGTGCAACAGGTTGGGCATGGCATAGAGGTGGAGGTTCAGGTGGTGGCTCAATAAATATTGCTCGTGGTGGTAACTATACTAATAATGGAACTATACAAGCTAATGGTGGAAACAGAGCTGGAGGTGCAGGAGGTATAAGACAATGGTCTTATACACCAAGTTATTAATATGAATGTTTATCACAACCCTGAGGACCAAGCAAGTCAAACATTTGTTGATAGTATTCCTGATGATGTAACTCATACTGTAATTAACATGGGAGATAGTGGCACAGAACATGTATCTTTCTATCCATCTGTTGAGTTGTCAGTTCCTGAAACATGGGAATTACAATATGATTACAATAATGACGGACAAAATGGTGATGGTTATAAAGTTAAAATAACAGCACATACTTATAATTATGGATTTGATGGTATTACTTGGAATGATGTTGTATCTAAACAAACAGAAATATCTGACCATGTAAGTAGTCATCAAATAAATTCAGAACATACCTATACTAAAGAAAGTATCCATTGTAGTTTTAAATAGAAAGGTGGAAATATGAAAAATGTTGTAGGTTATACAATGATTGGTTCATATGATGTATCGCACGAAACAGTTCCTTTAGCTTTGTTTGATGACCCTATTGAATTTGAACAAGTACAAACACATAAAAGACTAGGTTGTCCATCAGTTAATTTTGGTAATAAGCGTAGATTTTATATACCTGCATGGGCAAATATATATGCAGAAGCATCATGGCAATTAGAAAACAATCAAAAAATATTTAGATTAAATGCACCATTTGATAAAAAATTAAATAGTATGTCAGCTCATGCTATGTTTGGTTCTGATACTCGTATGTCTGTACTTATAGTAACTGATGAAGAAGGATGGGCAAATGGCATACCATCAGTTCAGTTAAGATTACCTTATGTATTTTTTAGTGATGACAAAGATATGGAAATACATTTACGCAGACCTGAAGAATATCAATATAAAGATATGTACCCTGGTAATTTTATTGGAGGTAGCTTTAATATATACTCATGGCTTAGACCTATAAATGCTGCGTATCAATGGGACGACATTAATCAACCTTTACAAATTAAAAAAGGACAACCCATAGTTGAGTTGTTGTTTAATAAACCTGTGCATGAGTTTAAATATGTGCCATGGAATAATGATTTAAAAGAAATGATGAACCATACACAAAGTATTAATGAATACACACACAACACTTTTTCACATATAAAAACAATTATAAAAAGGAGACCAAAAAAATTAGTAAAATAGAATTTATAACTTTTGAAGAAGGTGTAGCAGAAAATTATCCACCTATACCTGCTAGTCAATATGTGCCAGAGTGGTACAAAAAAATGAAACCTGGAGTGTTTGATGGTTTTACTGAAGATTTACAAAAAGAAAAGGCTAGAACTATAAAAGCATGTCCTGCAATCGTAGAGTATATGAACGAAGGATTTGTTATACCTGCATGGACAGACATGCACTTTCTTAATACCAATGGTGAATTGCATGTAAGACAAGCTATGAAAAATAATTTACAAGGTATTGATGCAGCATTTGGTACACACAGTAAAGAACAAATAGGTGAAGCACCTATGGCTAACATACCTGGTGGTGGTGCAATGAAAATAAACAATGTATGGTTTATGAAAACACCAAAAAATTACAGCATAAGAATTACAGAAATGTTTTATGATTTTCACAAAGGTATAAGAATATTACCTGGTGTAGTTCGTTCAGACTTTGCACCTATGGTTAATTTTCCTATTGAAATAGATATTGTACCTGATGAAGTTGTAAAGATATCAGCAGGTACTCCTCTTATACATGTAGTACCTTTCAATAGAAAAGATGTTTTAGATTTAGAAGTTAGACAAGCTACAAAAGAAGATTACGATTATATACAAAGTTATAGACAAAGGCTCACATCACATTTTCAAAATGGATATAGAATAATAGCTAGACAGGAAGAAGAATAAAAAATATAGCTATTATTGGTGCAGGTGTAGGTGCATTTGCCACTGCACATTTTCTTCGCTTTCCTATCGAAGACACAACTTTAACTTTAATTTATGATGAACATACACCATTAGTTGGAGTAGGAGAAGCAACAACTATCATAACTCCAATGGATTTACATTTTTCATTAGGATACGATTTAATTGAACACAGCAAAGAAACTAGAGCAATTCCTAAAAGATTTATAAAGTATGAAAATTGGGGAAGTAACAAAGAATGGTATCATACATTTCCACCACATCTTTCAGGCATACATTTTAATACTGCTTTAATGTCAGATTGGGTATTAAATAATTTAAAAGAACATGGTGCAGTTCGTATGAACAAAAACGAATGGATTGATATTAAAAATCAAAATTTAAAAATATACAACAAAAAAGTTGTAGATAAAAAATATACAAATAAAAAATGGGATTTAATATTTGAAGATAACTCTATTCAAACATTCGATTATGTTATAGATTGTACAGGTATGCCTAGTGATATAAACAGTAAAAATTTTGAATTACATAATGATATACCTGTAAACTCTGCATTGATATACAAAACAAAAATTAAAAATAAAAAACCATTTAATGGTTCAAGGCATATAGCACATGACATAGGTTGGTGTTGGGCAATAGATACTTTAGATGAATGTACCTATGGATTTTTGTATAACAGAAATTTACACTCAAAAGAAAAAGCTGAAAAATTATTTAAAGAATTATTAGATAAAGAAAAAGTAAATGTTACTAATGATATATACAGTTTAAAATTTGATAATTACATTAGAAAAAATATTATAAAAGATAATTATATGTATTTAGGATTATCAGGATATTTTTTAGAACCTATGGAAGCAACAACATCATGGCTTAACACACAAACATATAGACATATATGGGGATATATAGCAGGAGAACATAGTGCAGAGTACGCTAATGAAGCCATACACAATGATTACATGGCATGTAAAGATACAATTATGTTGCATTATTTATCTCCATATAAAAAACAAAATAGTTTTTGGAAAGATGCTTTACATAAAGCAATAACTTATTTTAAAACTCCCTCTCAAGGAGTACAAGAAATGGTTATGCATTGTATGAGTTGGACAAATCCACATGATAAAGCAGATTTTGCACATGGTCCTATGAGTTCATTATCTTGGTATCAACATTACACAAAAATAAAAGATATAGATTACACAAAATTAATACAATAAATGATATAATCCGATTTATGGATTTTATTGTAGGTTTTCTACTAGGATTTTTTTTAAAAGATATTAGTAGCTTTATTAAAAGAATAAGTAATTATGATTGGGAAAATCGTAACTACTACGATAAAGCATATTCCTGGTCAGATGATATTTATATGTCAGAGGATGACCTTCCATAATGGCTACTTCAAAATCAAGTAATGGATATACCCAGAAGGAATTAAATCAAATGATATTAGATAAACTTGAAAAAATTGAAGAAAAGCTAGACCAAAAATTAGATAAAGCAGAATTTTATAAAGTATTAGGATTACTGGTAGCAGTAGGTGGTGTTGTTGTTGCTGCCATAATGTAGGAGAACAATGTCAACATTAAAAATAGATACAAAAACTTTAATACCAATTTTGTTATCAGCATTAATTGCAATAATAGGTTGGTTATTTAACACTATAGAGGAATTACAACTAGCACATAGTTCAATGATGGAACAACTACGCATACTAGAAAAAGATTTAGATATGCAGGAGAGTTTATTTAGTGAGCTATTATTTAAATTAAATGGATGAAACAATTATTCAAATATGTAACTGTCCTGATGGCAGTATTAATTGTCATTGCGAATAGTTTTATTGACGTAATATCACTATACTTAGTACGTAAAGAAAACAGGAGATATAATGGCAGTTCCAGATAGAGTTAAAGCTATTATGAAAAAAAATGGCCTCAAAGGTGTCAATAAACCTAAACGTACACCTAGCCACAAAACTAAATCGCATGTTGTTATGGCTAAAGAAGGTAACAAATACAAGTTAATTAGATTTGGACAACAAGGTGTAAAAGGTGCAGGTAAAAATCCTAAAACTAAAAAGGATAAAGCACGTAAAAAGTCTTATTATGCTAGACATAATGCACAAGGTAAACCTAAATCTAAATTATCTGCTAAGTATTGGTCACATAAAGTTAAGTGGTAACATGGCTAAAACAGTAAGTTGGAAGTGGGGTGGCAAAACCTATAGAGGTACAGTTATTCGTGAAACTAAAAACTTTATATATGCTAAAACACATAATAATAAAATTAAAAAAATACGTAAAAAAAAGTAATGGCGTTACCAGGAAAATATGTCGATAGAAGTCCTAAAGCTGGTGAGTATTGTAGTAATTGTAAACATTATTCTAATAATCATTGCGTATTATTCAATGAAAAAGTAGCACCTTATGGTTGGTGTGCAGTATGGGAAGGTGTAGGAAATGAAATACGAAGTTCTTAGAGTTAGTAGTCAAAAAGATAGTACATCAGGATTGCTATTTGAAGTCAACAATGGTAAACGTACATTTCTATGCTACACATTAGAAGATGAACAACGTGATGTTAAAGTCTGGGGTGAAACTAGAATACCTGCTGGCACTTATAAGTTAGGTCTACGTACTGAAGGTGGCTTTCATAATCGTTATTTATCACGTTATGGTGCTGATTTTCATAAAGGTATGATATGGGTACTAGATGTACCTGGGTTTGAATGGATACTATGGCATTCAGGTAATACTGATGAAAATACTGCTGGATGTTTATTGTTGGGAAATACACAAACTAGTAACCTAGTATCTAAAGATGGGTTTATAGGTTCAAGTCGTGACGCATATAAGCTTGTATATCCTCGTGTATTAGCTGCTATTGAATCAGGTTTAGATGTAGAAGTAGAGTATATAGATTATGATGGTGATGTTAAAAATATATCTAATAAAGCAACTGATGATGTCATACTTACAAGTACAGTTATGGAAAAATTACAAGAGATAAGTGGTGAAGTACAAGTTTTATCTGCTAAACTAGATAAAAAAAGGATGCTTTAATGTCAGACCCAATACAAGATTATATTGATGAAATAGAAGGTACAGGTGGTATGTCAAGTGGTAAGAAAGGTTCTGCTACACAAGGTCCATCTCCTGACTTTTTAGATTACGGTACTTCACAACAAACATACAAAGAAGCTACATTTGTAGAACAAGAGATGCTTAAATCAATTGATGATAATTTAGCTAGAGCAAATAAAGCATTATCTGAAAGTAAATTTCGTGTATCACCTCCACAAGGACGTACAGCTAGTGGTGTTAAAAAAGCAGTAGATTATGAAAAAGGTTTAAGAGATACAGTTTCATTTTTAGAACAAGAGAAAGCGCAAATTACTGCAGCTTTAGAACTTAAAAAAGAACGATTAGGTAAACCTATGGAAGTTACAGCGCAAGAGTCTTTAGTTAAAGCTAGAACTCCAGAAGGTCCTCCAGTAATTAAACAAGGTGTAGGAAGTAAACCACCTTATTATCAAGTTAAAGGACCGCTATTGACACAAGAAGCTTTGTCATTAGATGTACCTAAACAACAAGTAGATGTTAAATTAGCTAGCGGTGCAGAAGCTATTGTAAAAGTAGACCCTAATGTCAAAGGTAGTGCTGCTACTATTGGTCCAGAACCAGCACAATCACCACAAAGCGCTGCTAAAAAAGAAAAACCAACTAAAGTTTCAGATATTACTATGACACCAGAACGTAAAGTATCACCTGGTGGTATTGAATATATGTCACCTAAATCTGTCAATGTTCCTGAAATGCGTGTAGGTCAAGAGCCTAGTGGTAAACCTATTACAAGTAAAATACCTGCAAGTCAATATTTAAAAGAACGCGGACTTGCATCTGATAAAGCAATCATTGAAGGTTACAAAAAACAAGGTGCTGATTATGCTGCACAAATTGCTGAAGAACAAATTAATCAATATAAAACTGAATTTGATTTTGAAACAGGTGAAATTAAAAAAGCTACATTAGAAAGCACACTTGGTACTAAACCTCAATATGAAGATACAATGACTGCTAGTGAAAAACGTGAACTTTATCGTACACAAGTAAAACCAGCTAAACCTACTACAGGTCTTGAACCACAAAATTTAGGTAAACCATTTAAAGTTAAACCATATGTAGGTAAAGGCGCACAAGCTTTTCCAATGGCTTCAATGATACCTATAATAAAAGCAGCTGCTAAAGGTTTGAAAGGTAAACAATTAGGTGGTATGCTATTACCTAAGCAAAATATAGAAGAAATTCTAGGTATGTTACCTGGATATAAAAAGAAACCAGAGGCTTAAATGAGTAAAGAATATAAAGATATTTTAGAAAAAACTGTATGGACATTTGTTGAAGCATTTATATCTGCTTTAACAGTTGCTCCATTAGTTGGTGTAGATGCAGAGGCTTTACAGTTAGCTGCGTTATCAGGTGGTGCAGCAGCGTTAGTAGTTGTTAAAGAGTTTGCTAAAAAACAATTAGGTAAACCACAAGGTAAGGTGAGTAAATAATGCCTAACGTACCATTAATTGTAGGTGCTGGTAATTCTAAAAAGAAATACTCTGAAGCACAAGCAAGCATGATTCTTAGATTTAAAAATGCACAACAACGTGGATTATCTCCACAAGATGCTATGAGTATTTTAAAAAAGAAACAAGGTTCTCCTATTAAAGCTAGACAAGCTGTTGCACGTCAAAAAGCATACCGAAAAGCAATGACTCAACGTTATCCTGTAGCATCACCATTACCTATACAAAAACCTACATACTTTC
>Ga0208767_1000765_pt1 | contig 26338 bp, 40 predicted proteins | sample VirMetDEL_Mar_21_FD_184514 | JGI IMG/M metagenome (GOLD analysis project Ga0208767, IMG submission 184514) | Aqueous microbial communities from the Delaware River and Bay under freshwater to marine salinity gradient to study organic matter... | ecosystem: Environmental > Aquatic > Marine >... | reverse complement strand
TTCCGCGGCCCGAGAAAAGCGTTCAATTCTAATAAAATCAACGTTTTATGTACCTTATTTTCAGATACAAATCTAGCATGAAAGATTTTTTAAAGCTCTGTACGGTCAAAAAAACAGGGTTATTTTGGAAGTTTTTTAGGGGTTTTATCTTTTAATAACTTTTTTTATCATTATTTATGATAATTTATTTGACTCTTGAGATTAAAGGATTATGATGAAGACATCATCAAATGATGATAGACCACCGGCCCCGAGGCGAACAAAAAAGGGGCAAGTCTAAAGGGCGAACTCGGTAGAATAACAAGAGACACTACTTAAGAGGGTATCACAGAAGATGCCACACCACAGGGAAGAGTTATCACACTCCAAAGCTATACTGATGAGACCTTAATGGTCGAAACACTGCATTGCGAGGATTTACTTCCTCGCAGTGTCTATAGCATGGGAGGCTATATATTATGAAATTACCAAGTAATCTTAATATTAAACTACCTAATCTAGGTAGAGATATCGGTTCTTTAGCCGGTTATCAAAAATCTAGGGTTTACTATCCTAGTTATATGTTAGCAGTCGGGACACCGGCTACTATTCATATGTGGTCTGACACCCACGCCGCTACGGTTCAAGAGGTCGTACAGACCAAAGCGGGCCGTACTTACCTTAAAGTCACAAGAGACGATAAGGAAGTGATCAAAAAGGCGGAACGCCTTGGCGATCAGCCTACATATAAATTTACACCTAATCCCGAGGGGGGTTGGTGTTGGGCTGAAGTCGTCTTCTTTAAAGACGACAAAGACGAATTAGTCTTCATGACTCAGAAGGCTGATTACAACCCAAAGACCAAACGTTTTACTAAAAACGGTTGGGCCTTTGTCAGCCTTGGGGAGCGTAGAGAATACTACGATCCTCACTTCTAAATTTTCCGGAGGGCCTTTTGGCCCTCCAGTGTCTATGGCAATAGGAGGCCATCTTTTATGATTAAATTCAACAAAGTATTACTTACTCAAGATGAGATCGAACTTCTTTCTGAACTTCTAATGTTAGAAGAACAGGATAGAAATCCAATGTTTGAGAATATTATTGATGATGAAAAATTATCAATCTTATCTCTTAAGATGTTCAAACAAACTTATCGAGGTAAACTTCTTGAACAAAAGAAACGTCAAGAATTAGTTCAAAGAGCTAGAGAGAGCGCTTAAGCGCTCTCTGTTAGTGTCTATGGCAATAGGAGGCTATATATTATGATAATGCAACAATTAAAAAAATCTCAATTTAGAGATGAATTTCATAAAGTAAGACCGGATAATTTTTCATATGAAGGGCTAGGCGCCTTGTATGATTGGTTAGAAGAATATTACTCAGAAGCTGATCAGCCTTATGATTTAGATGTCATAGCGCTGTGTTGTGAATTTTCAGAATATGACAGTTTGCAACAGTTTAATGAAGACTACAATCGTGAATATGAAAATATTGACGACATAACAGACGATACTTGGGTGATTAAAATTAATAGTGAAAAATTCATTATTCAAAACTTTTAAACAGGGCGCTTAATTGCGCTCTGTTAAGTGTCTATGGCAATAGGAGGCCATCAAAAATGTTAAACTTTATTATTAAAAAAATAAAAAACATAATTGAAGAAAGAGAATGGAAAGCTAACAATGATCTCTATTTAAGAAGGCTAAAAGTAAATGGACATTCTTGATACAGATTTTGTTAAACCAGATCCGGAATGCTCTAATTGTGATCAAGAAAACGACTATACTTGTTTTGATTGCGAAGAGCATCAAGTAAGAGAAAAATATCCAAATGCATCTTGGATCTGCGAGCCAATCCATCCTTGGGAACAATTTGTTTGGGTTAATAAAAAATCATAAATACCTCCCGCGAGGCGCGGTCCACAAGCCGCGTCTCCAGTGTCTATAGCAAGGTAAACCATGAAGGGGTAGGTTTTTAAATTTTACCCGCTTAACTACTATCCGGAAGTGATCACCGGCCAGTGCTAAATGTTTTATAAACAATCCTTGCTATATATCCTCGCGTAAGCGGAGTAGAAAAGGCAGAAGCTAACAGACTATTGCATCCGCAGGCGGTTAGACGTCTACTCCGTGATAAAAAAATTGCATATATATGTATACATACGCGCGCGAGATTTTCAGTGTCTATGGCAAAAGGAGGCCATGAATTATGGATATATTACAAGAATACGGTAACGATATCAAAAGAGGTGAGTCGACTCCCACAGAGGCGGCTCTTGTTTATGTCATGGAAGAAATAAGAAGAGCTGGATCACGTTTTTCTGATGAGACAACCAATGTTCATGAGAAAAAATTTGTTTTGGCGCTTGCGAAACTTCACAATCAAATCGGAAAAAAATTCAAAGGTGATTGGCACCCTATGGATGTTGATTTGGTTGGCAGATACATTGATCAAGAAATGGCAAAATATAAGTAGATGGTAACCATGAAAACAGAAGACTACATTGATGAGTCTAATCCATCACTTAATGTTTTTACTGCGATGAGTATTTGTGAAGGCATGACGGAACCCGAAAGTAAAGAACAGTACATCGAAGCTTGGCAGTTATTAATTGACACTGGCTACGCTTGGACTCTCCAAGGATGGTTTGGCCGCCGAGCGGTTGAGCTGATCGAGGCGGGGTATTGTACAAAATAAAAATACATATAGAGCATACGCGTATATACGCGCGTATGCTGTGTCTATGGCAATAGGAGGCCATTAAAATGAATAAAGAAATTTTAGTAAGAATAAAAACAGTCTATGGGAATGATTTAATTTACCCTGTCTGTGAAAATGCAAAGAAATTTGCAACACTAACAAACAAAAAAACGTTAAAGAAAAATGAACTTGTTTACATTAAATCTTTAGGTTTTGAAGTAAAAGTGGAGGCGCCGGTTCTATGAAGAAAGTAAGATTAAAAATAGATATTGAACTTACTTGTTCAGAGGATTTTATTAAAAGACTAAACTCTGATGAGTTAGATGAAATTGTCGTTAATCATTGTTTTAAAAATAATGCTAGACATTTAATAAAAGCAGAAGTGCATAAGACATACGCGTGTAAAGAATGCGGCTCTACTAAGCTTCATTGGGATGAAACTCATGACAATGATGGTTTCTCTCAAAAAATAGATTTCTATCAATCTGATGAGGCATGGTGCGAAAACTGTGACTCAGAACAAAAGATAGTAGAATTGATCACAGGGCCATAAGGCCCTGTGAGTGTCTGTAGCAATAGGAGGCTACGTTATATGAAAAGAAAAAATAATGAAGTAAGAGCCGTTTTTAGGTTCTCAGATCCATATGAAAAATTGGATTATATCGAAAATAATATCAATGACATCTTACCGGTATTAAAAAATATTGATAATGATGGCAATGGTGTTAATAGTTTTCTCGATCTCAGAGAAATGATGATTACTAAACTAGAAAGAATTTTAGTTATTTTAGATAAACATCATGGATTACTTTTGTATGCGAGAAAGAATCATGGTTTTGATCTAGATAAAATTTTAGATCAATGGTATTATGATCGTGAATACAAGAAAGAAGAAATAAAGAAAGCTTACAAATGAAACAATATCAAAAAGACCGCCTGGCCAATGATATTTATGAATTCACCCTCAAAAGAGATGATGGTGACTATCAAAGAATGATTTGGTTTAAAAACTACATCGCTTATTTAAAGCCGGAAAAATTAAGAGATATGCATAAAGAAATGTTATCTCTTAAAGAAGAGGCTAAGCTAGAAAAAATACGAGCAATTCACCAAGGCGCTTATTAGCGCCTTGGATCTAGTTAATAAAGGAGGACTGCGTCATGTTTAGTAACACAGAATTTATTATAGTGTATTTTAAACTATTTTCCTTAAAAAAATTGCATATATACACATGCGCGTATACATGAAAAAAAATTTAAATATTTGGTTGAAAAAATATTAAAACTCACAATACATATTGTAAGAAAGAAAATTTAATTTTTTTGAAAAAAAATGTTGAATTTTTTCGGGTTGGCCCGATATAGTTATTAGGAAATAAAGAAAGACCTAACACTAAATAGTTTGCAAGCTGTTTAGCGGCATTCTGACTGAATAATGTCTTTAAGTCAGAGGCATAAGGTGTAAGGCCCAAGAAGTATGGACAAATGTCTGAGGTCTTGGGAGATAGGCACAAGTAGATGAGTGAAACAGTTCATCTGACCTACCGAAAGTTGTGGGTGAAAAAACTAGCCCCACGAATGCCTTTAGGTCTTTCTTAGTTTCAACAAAGGAGGCTATATAATGTTTATAGTTCTTGATCCATGGTAGCCTTAGGGCTACCATTTTTTTTTAGTGTCTATAGCAAATAATTTGTTATAATAAATTACATTATGTTAGAAAGGAAAGAATAATGACAAATGAGACAGAACAAATGTGGTTAGATAAATACGCAAAAAGAAAACGAGAGATTGTTTCTCAATTAGAAAAATATTTAAAAGTGAGAAATAAATCAAAAATAGAGATCGTTAATGAAAAAATTAATTATCAAATTAAAAAACTTCAAGACGAACTTTATAACATCAATAATCTATTAGACGTTATCTAATGGGAAAAACTATCGGGCTATGTAATGCGGTTAAAAGCCGTCATGGGCCACCAACAGGTATTGCTAAAATAAAAAGAGCAGCCAAGAAAAACAGGAGAAAAAAGAAAAAATGAGTAGAGACAAAACTAAGTGGGTATCTCAAATGGTATCTACAAAAACAAGAAAAATGTTAGAAGAAATATGTAAAACTACAAGAAGATCAGTTCCTACGGAATTAGAAATAATTGTAGAAGAAAATTACAAAAAAATAAAAAAATAATGTTACATAAAATTAGTCAAATGTGTGACAAGATTGATTTTATAAAAACTTTATCAGATAGATTAAGAGACTCTAAATATAAAGAACCAAAAGCTTCTAAAGATGAAATTAATCGTTTGATAGAGGATATAAGATATGAGTGTCTTTTAATATCTCAAGATAAATCTGATTATCAAAAGGTAAAGAAGTAGGGTTTATGCCCTACTTCCACCACAAGTACAAATCTTACTATCCATTTTTAGTAATCTCTGTTGCAGATATTCAATATACATTTTTTGTAATTGATCTTCTGACATTTTTTTTAGTTCTAATTCTGTCAATTTTTTGACAGTAGTTTCTTTAAATGTTTTTTCATTCATGTTTCTCTCCTTTATAAAAAAAATTGCATATATGTATACGCATATGCGCGCGAAACTCTATTATATCAAAATTCATAATAAAATTTCTACTTATTTATTTTTAAAAACATCAAATAAATCTATTGACATTTTATTTTTTTGCTCAGTGGACACCGAGCCGGGGAAAAGCTTACTTTATCTCCGTCTATAATCATCAAAATAACTCCTAATCTTTTTTGCGGGCCACTGGGCGCTCTTCTTATTTCTTTTCTTGATGGATTTTTGTATTTCTTCCTAAAAGAAACAGTCTTTACATCAATTAAAAAAATATTTCCCTCTTCATCCATTGCAATTAAATCAACCAAACCGTTAGGTGATACGTTTCTATAGACTAAAAAACCATTTTTTAAAAAAATTTCTGTAGCTTTTAATTCGGAAACAACACCTTTAACGTGTTTTTCATTGAGTAACTCGTTACTAATCGAGTTCTTTTTTGCTGTCATCAGAATATAATCGCAAAGGAATAGGTATTCTGTGAATAATAGAACTTTTGTAAAGCACGACTGTACGACCACCTTCTTTATCTTTTCGGATCATCGAAGCCATTAACTTTAACTCATCCTTATTTTCTTGAAGAACCCATCCAACCTCATCGCATATAGCAGTTTTTAATTTTTTCATATCACCATAAGTATGCCATCCGGATTCTTCCTCAACGGTGTCTCTCCAAACAACATATTCAAGCTGATAATCCATTTCTGAATTATATGAGATTATTTACTTTTTTAAAGTATTCATGCCGGGGATTAATTTATTGCATTTTGGTAATTCTGTTCCTTTTGAAACAGAAAACCATTGTTCAAAGCCTTGAATATAGTTAATTCCACTACTCTCAGCGCATTTTTGCTGGCCAAAAGTATCTTGAACTGCCTGTTGAACAGAAGCTAAAGACATATCATCCCCGATCATCGAGCCGCCATCCGCTAGCTTTGGCCACCAGTTCAAAATATCTTCTTTTACGGCATCATACTCATGAGCCCCATCAACAATGATTCCTTGAAAATGACCCTCTTCCCATCTTCTTAAAGTATTAGCATCATCGCTTCTTGATTTTACCGGAGTCACAATTCCCCCCTCAATAAAAGCCTTACAATTTTCTTTAAAGGCCTCATAAAAACCTCCGACAATATCTAAATTAGAGTGTTCCGAGGATCCTTCAAAAGTATCCAGTGCATATACATGCACACGCTTACCCGAGTTAATAATATTGGTTGCTAAGTAAGAAGTAGAACGGCCCATAAAAGATCCAATTTCTAAAATTTCAGATCCATCAGGACAATTCTCTAAAAGTTGATCATAAGCTTCATGCATATTAAACCAACCAGGTATTTTAAAATAACTATGTTTCATTTTTTTTCCTTTCCTGCATTTCCATTGCAGCTTCTAACATGACCGCTTGCATATTAGTAAAATAATTTTTACCTAATAATTTATCAGCGAGTCTTCTTGCTCTTCTTCTTTTGTCTTCCTCATAATGCCATTTTTCGGAAGCTCTTTTGTCCGTATGTTCATATACCGGTCTTCTCTGTAATTTATATTTTTTAGAATCCGACATAATACTTATCCCCTTTCTCTATTAAAAACTCCACAGATCGAATTCTGATCTCTGTCATTTTTAAATTTTTATCATCCCAATTATTAATATCATTTCTCCATTTCTTTAATTGTCTTTGATAAAGACTTAAAAGTCTTTCATGATATTTTTTTATTGGAAATACTTTTTTACTTCTCACGTTTAATAGATTTTCCTTCTAAATATTCTTCTACTGTTTCTACAGCTTTATCTAGATCATTTGCTCTATCAAATTTGACATACATTAAAATATTTCTTAATGCGTTTTTAAATTCATCTTCTCTGACGAATTTATACTGGTCATTTAAATCAGCCATTTCTTAAACTCCTCTCCCATTATTTGAGTAGCTATGTTTATTTTCTGTCGAAGACTTTTTAAGATGTTTTCATCTACGGTTCCTTCGCAAACCAAATCAACATATGTTACCTTACTTTCAGTTCCAATACGATGATTTCTTGCCTCCGCCTGTTCTCTTATTTCTAAATCATAATCATTAGAATAAAAAATCATGGTTTTAGCTATTGTCAAAGTTAAGCCATATCCCCCTGTTCGAGGATGGCCCACTAAGAACCTCATGTGGTGATTCGGATCCATAAATCTTTCTAAGATTTTTGGTCTTTCCGCACTCGGAGTTTCACCATAGAAACCTTCCGCGGACCCCGATCCGAACTTCTTATCTAAAGTTTCAATCACCTTCCTAATATTATGTCGATACGAGCACCAAATAATCACTTTTCCATCAACCTCTTCGATTGTTTCTAATAATTCTTTGAGTCTATTCTCTGAAAAATCAATTATTTCTCCTTCATTGGTCGTCATATACCCGCACGCGATTTGATGAAGTCTTTTTAACTGCGCAATCAATGTCGCCGTAGTCAATTCTCCCTCTTCCATTTGAACTAAAGCCAAGTTTTTCATTTGAACATAAGCTTTTAATTGTTTTTCGCTCATTGGAACTCTTCTCTTCATATAAATTTTATCAGGCAAATCTAATGCTTCGTCTTTTGTGACTCGATAAGAGAATTGCCGAATCTTTTCTGTTAACTCATCGAGTCTTTTATATCCTGTTACTTTATTAAAACTTCTTCCACCAAAACTTAATTTTACTTGATCACAATATCGGGCCTTAAAAGAATAAATAGAACTAAAACCTAAAAGATCTTCATTTAAAAAAGCACATTGACCATATAAATCCTCGGGTGATTTTGTAATAGGTGATCCTGTTAAAATAACTCGATACTTTGCCATGGCTCCAATCTTGATACACTTCTTAGTTCTTTTGGTTGACATATTTTTAATGATTGTAGACTCATCAATACACATCAAAGTTTTTCCGGAATATGTAAAACTATCCGCAACCTTTGAACCGTAGGCCGTAATGATGCTATCGACATTCATAATTAAAATTTTTAATTTTTGATTAACAGAAAATAGTTTTTCTTTAATTTCGTTTTGTTCTTTTTTTGTTTTTGCGCCTTCCCAGACATGAACTTCAAACTCAATGTGTTCAGCTAAATGTTTTTTTAATTCATCTCGCCAATTGTATTTAATTCCATTAGGGCAAACAACAAACAGTTGATCAGTTTTTCCATTGTCATAAAGAATAGATACTCCATCAATTAAAACTTTTGTTTTTCCACAACCCATTTCCATAAATAAAGCATATTCGGGGCTACGGTTCTCAAACTGAGCCATCATTCCTCCTAAGCCCACTAATTGGTGTTGCATAGGTTTGGTTTTAAACTTGTATTTTTCTAGTAACATGATTATAAACTTATTCTAAGGAAGAAATTATTATGAATGATACAAAAAGTAAAGTTTATATTGTCCAAGATGTAATGAGAAAACATCCAGATGGTACAATAAGATCTCTCGATTATTCCAAAGCCAAAAGATTTGGTGAAGTTATATTTTTATTTGAGGGACAAAAACAGGTGGTTATGTCTCCTCAGCCTACAATAAGAAAGTTAAAAAGTATGCTGAAAAACATAACAGATACAGACTATATATTATTAGTTGGGGATCCCGCACTTATAGGCTTGACTACAAGTGTGGTTTCATATATTCTCAACGGTAGATATAATATGTTGAAATATGATAGATTAGAAAGAGATTACTTTCCTATCAGAGTCGACATAAACGAATAAGAAAGGCAAAAAATATGACCGAGAAAAACGAAAAGATAAATGGCGTAATAACGTATCATAGAAGAACTAAAAGCGGCATGGCAGTCTTTTATCCTAAACATGATATCACTATCAAGAAGGATGAAAAATTAGTTCTCCATACTGTTCCTAGTAAACAAGACATCACTAAAGGTTACGAGAAATGTCCAATCGTAAGTTACACTGTTTGTGATGCTACTGTAAGTACAGAGGATGTAGTATTGGATAGCTTAAACTACAGAACTACACATAAGCCTATCTCTAAAGCTGATCAAAGAATTATTTCTACTGCAATAGAAACAATCAATAAGCTTGAAGAGTTACCACTTGATCGTAAAGATTTTGATACTCTTTCATCTAAAGTTATGGAAGACTTCAAAAAAATTATGGATATAAGACTAAAACAAAAAGTGTTAGAGTCTAAGTGGGCTCGTGAAAAATTAATTAAAGAGAAAGAAATGAGGAATCAATATGTCGATTAATTTAAGAAGAGATAAAAGTGATTTTGAAGTTAGTGAAGTAGATCCAATTTCAAAAGCATGTCAAGATTATTTAAAATTTGAAAATGAAATTAATGATCTTGAATTATTACTTAAAGCTAAAAAAGAAAGCTTACGTCAACACAACGAGCACATCGTTCAGTTAATGGAAGAGCGTGGTGTTACATCAATCAAAATGAGAGATGGACAATCTGTTGACATCAAACCCTTTTATACTGGTAGCATAACCAAAGAGAAGCAAGAGGAAGCATTCCAGTGGCTTCGTGATAACGGTTATGATGACCTTATAAAAAATCAAGTAGTAATAAAGTTTGGTAGAGCTGAAGATGAAAAAGCTGATAAACTTTTTGCTGACTTGGCAAACCAAGGCTTAGACACTGATCGAAGTGTTAAAGTCGAACCCATGACTCTTAAAGGTTTCATTCGTGAAATGATTGAGAGTGGAAAAGAACTTCCTATGGAAACATTCGGAGTTTTTGTAGGACATAAAATAAACATTAAGAAAGGAAAATAAATATGACCGAGACAAAAAAAACGCAAGTAGCGAAAAAAGAAACAGGAAACGTGATAGCAATGGGAGACTTGTTAAAAAAGACAGGACCTTCTCTATCAGAGAGAAGCACTGAAGATTTTGCAATTCCTTATTTGAATATCATTGGAGATACATCTCCACAAATTGACAAGGAAGACTCAGAATATATTCCCGGAGCGGAAGCAGGGATGATCTTCAATAACGTAACCGATAAAGCTTACAAAGAAATAACCGTCTTACCTGTGTATTATAGAAGACGTTATGTTGAGTGGGCCGAAAGAGGTGAAGGACCCGGTGCTCCTGTAAATATCTACACACCTTCTCAGTTTGAACAAATGAAAAGAGAAGGAAAAGTTGTTCGAGGCGAAGACAATAAAGAGAGAATTGTCGGTGGAGATACTTACATCGAAAATACTGCTGAACATTATGTTATTGTTTTAGAACCCGATGGTATGTGGTCTAAAGCTATTATCAAAATGAAATCTACTCAGCTGAAGAAATCTAGAACATGGAACTCAATCATGTCTAATCAAAGAAGAGTTGAAGGTGATGAAGTTTTTCAACCGAAAGATTTTGCTCGCTCTTATTCTTTAAAAACTATTAGAGAAAAGAATGACAAAGGAAAATGGTTTGGTTGGATTATTTCTGAAGGAAAATGGATTGACGAACTCGATAATCCAAATGTTCAGAAAATCTATGAAGACGCTATGTTGTTTGAAAAACAAATACATAGTGGTGAAGTAGATTCAACACCACAAAGAGAAGACGAGAAAGTTTCAGTTCAAGGAAATTCTGCGCAAGCAGATTCTGACTTACCGTTTTAATTGTAGGATGGGCTAGCCGATAATCTCGGCTAGCTTTTCATTAGGAGGCAAAATGAACGTAGAATTAGTAAAAAAATTTAAAAGTATTTTTACCGGTTTAGAGAGGGCTCATGGAGTTTTTGAAAAATTAAACGAGCCACAAGAAGGTAAAAAACTAGAAGCTCGAATGACCACGGTCCACGAGCCGCCGACCATAGAAAAATTTGAACAACACTTAAAAGGAGAATATCCGGCTATGGGTATTGTTCCAATTAATGATAATAATGAGTGTTTGTTTGGTGCCATTGATATTGATGTATATCCTCTGGACCACAAAGCATTACAGAAAAAAATAAAAGATAAAAAATTTCCTTTGGTAATGTGTCTATCTAAAAGTGGTGGAGCACATTTATATATGTTTATGGATAAACATATCTCTGCAAAAGAAATTCAATTAAAACTTAGTGAGATGGCCACTGCTATTGGTTACCCTAAAGTAGAAGTTTTTCCTAAACAAATAGAGTTGTTTGTTAAAGAAGGAGAAGAAAGAAGAGATACGGGAAGCTGGATTAATCTACCTTATCATGGTCGTAATAGATACGCTATTAAGGATGATGGTTCTGCGGCGACACTAGAGGAATTTTTTAAGCTATATGAAAAAAATGTTGTTTCTGATTTAACTAAAATCAAAACTGATTTTAAAAATGAAATAATTAAAGATGGTCCTCCTTGTCTACAAATCTTAACAGAAGAAGGTGTAGGGGAAGGTGGAAGAAACAACGCGTTATTTAATATCGGGGTTTATTATCGTAAGTTTGATCCCGATAATTATAAAAATCTTATTGAGGACTATAATCGTCAGTATATACAGCCTCCTTTAAAATCTGACGAGGTATTAGTTGTCATTAAGCAGGTGTCTCAAAGTGACTCCAATGGGGCACCAAGATATTCTTACAGATGTACTCAGCCTCCTATTGAATCCCTCTGTAACAAGAGGCTCTGTAAGAAAAGAAAGTACGGGGTGGGCGGAGAGAATGACAGGGAACATCCTGTTTATTCTGATCTCAAGGTGTACAAATCTGATCCACCTCGTTACTTTCTTAATGTCGATGATCGTAGAATTGAAATATCATCTACAGAAGACTTAATGGCTCATAAAAAAGTTATTCAAGCTTGTATTGAACAGTTAAATAAAGGCATCCCAAACATGGCTTTAAATGATTGGAATCAAACTTATACAGAATTATTGGAAAATATTTCTATTGATTATCCTCCTGAAGAAGTCACTAAAAAAGGTGAGTTTAAAGAATTGTTAGAAGAATTTATTCTTCATCAAGGAGAGGCTTTAAGTATTGAGGATGTTTTTTTAGGCAAATCTTATACGGAAGATGGTTTCACATATTTTGCTCTCAAAGATTTAATGGATCATTTGAAAAGAAATGATTTTAAAGAGGGTAGATCATGGGTAACGGTAAGACTTAGAGAAGAATATCAAGCAGAAGATTTAACGAAAAGAATTAAAAAAGTAAAAGTTAGACTTTGGAAGATGAAAGAAATTTTGTCGGATGATGTAGAACTAGATGTTCCGGATATGAAAAGACCGGATATAGATGAAGAGGAGATACCTTTTTAATGTCTATGTTAATATACATAATTGGACCTAAAGATCTTAGGGGAAAAGAAAAAGCTTTTTTTAAAGTAGGAAAATCACACACAAGTGCTTTAAAGAAAAGACTACAAAGTATTCAGACAGGTAATCCAGAAGAACTAATTGTTCATTCAGATTTTACTGTTAATTGTAAGTCATTAGAAACTCAATGCCATAGTAGGTTATTGTCTACTCCAGGTATTACAAGAGAAAATGGTGAATGGTTTAAAGGAAGTTTTAGTCAAATAAGAGAAGTAGTTCAAAGAACAATTGAGTTGTATGACAAGAACGAACGCTATCAAGAAAGTGATTACTATAAAGAACTTTCTGAAAAATATGAGAGATCTAATAAAAAACTAGATAATTTAGAAAAAAATATTCTTAAGGATATTAGTGAACTAAATTTAAGAATTGAATCTCTTCAAAGCACTTTTAATCATTATAAAAATGTCAAAAAGAAAAATGATGAATTAAAAGAGCAAGTTAATAAATGGAAGTATAAAAGTAATTACGAACAGTATCAAACCGATCCTCTTTATGATCATTATGCTTTTTTAGATTGGACCTTTTTAATCAAAGATTTGTTGGAAGGAAGATCTCATACTAGGCATCATAGACAAAAGAGTGACAATCATTTACCTAGTTTTTCTACTCGTTACGACGATATTGAAAGAATTGATATTTGTGTTTTAGGAAAAAATATTTTCAATGAACTTTGGAGAATTTATATCAATAAAGATAAACAAAGAAGTCAACACTATGACCGAGACACAGCCAATAATAATTGGGGATCAAGAAGAAGAAAAATAAAAGGATGTGCTATTGCTGAAACAGATATTTATGCAAATAGTAAGCCGGAATTATTTGTCGAAGAATTAAGGGAGGATAAAAATGAGTAAACCGATAGTTGTTATTGGTCCCCCAGGGACAGGGAAAACGACTTTTATTTTAAATAAGATTGAAGAATATATTCAACAAGAAGTTAAGATTGATGAAATTGCTTTCTTTTCTTTTTCAAATAAAGCAGTAGACGAGGCCAAGCAACGGGCCGCGGACCGCTTTAAAATACCCATGAATCAGCTAGAGAACTTCTCGACTCTACATTCGTTTGCTTTACGTCAAATGGGTTTAACTCGAGAGTATATATTAAGTAAAAACGATTGGAGAAACATATCAAATGTATTACGGATTAACATCAATGTTAGTAATGATGACGATTCTTTTTTTAATTCATACGATGAAAAGTACATTCATCTTATAGAAAAAGCAAAAAGAAGAGATATCGATTTAGATTCTGCATGGGCGATGTTTGCTCAAGACATTGTTAAACATAAGTTAGATTACATAGCAAAAGGTCTTCAAGAATATAAAGACTATGGTTATGAAAATTTTACTGATGGTGTTACAGGGTTTATGGTTAAAGATGTAGGTCCCAAAAAAGATTTTACTGATTTAATTAGTGACTATGTAAAAAGTGATCGAATCAAACAATTTAAAGTAGTCTTCTTTGATGAAGCTCAAGATATGTCCACTATTCAATGGAAAATGGCTGAAAAAATATGGAAGGAATCTGAGACTTCTTACATTGCAATGGACCCTAATCAAGCTATTTATACGTGGGCCGATGCTGATGTATCAAAAGCATTAGAAGTAAAAGAAAATGCAAAAGAATTAATTGTTCTAGATCAATCAAAACGAGTTCCTAGAAAAGTTTGGGAAGTAGTTAATCGTGTCGAAGAACAAATTAATAATAATGAAGACATTGAGTGGCGACCCGCGGAGCGCGATGGACAAGTCGAGTTCATTAGAAACATTTATCATTTAGATATGAAAAAAGGTTCATGGCTTATTATGGGTCGTACGCGTTCTATACGTGAAGATCTAGAAGAAATGTTAGTAAAGAAAAATGTATTTTTTCGGGTAAAAATGAGAGATAATAAATATAGATATTCGATTAAATCACAAGAGAGAAATGCAATATTAACTTGGAAGGATATAACTATTCATAAAAACTCTGTATCATTAAAAATGGTAGAGAACATGTACAAAGTCTTAGGAAAAGATTTTGTTACACGAGGCTATAAAAAAATTGTTTCAGAGCAAAGAAAAGCTTTGCCTGATAAAAAAGTTTCTTTTGATGAATTAAAATCTGAGTATGGTCTTGTTGCCGACATTAATCAGTCATGGGTAGAAGTCATGACAACATTAAATACAGAGACAAGAGCTTATTTAGAAAATCTAGAATCAAGAGGAGAGGATATAGGTAAAGAACCAAGAATAACTTTATCCACTATTCATCAGCAAAAAGGCGGGGAAGCTGATAATGTCATTGTTTCCTTAGACATAGGTAAAATGGCTTATGATGATTATAAGAAAAATCCTATTAACGAGCATCGACTGTTTTATGTCGCCTTTTCAAGAGCAAAAGAAAATCTTTACATAGTAACACCAACAAGCAGGGAGGCTTATAGAGTATGAGTAAACAAATAGGAATGTTTAAACCGAAATCAGAGTGGTTACCACCACAAGAATTTAAAAATATTAAAGATGCAAAAAGAATTGCGATCGACTTAGAAACAAAAGACCCAAACATTACATCGAAAGGACCGGGTTGGGCTACTAATGATGGACACATTATTGGTGTTGCTGTCGCTGTTGATGGTTGGGAGGGTTATTATCCTATTCGACACGAAAATAGTTTTAACTTTGATCCTATTGTTACTTTAGATTGGCTAAAAGAAATGCTCTCTACTGATTGTGATAAGATCGCTCATAATGCTACTTATGATTTTGGTTGGTTACAAGCCGAGGGAGTAAGTTGGAACGGTCGTATTATTGATACAATGATTGCAGCTCCTTTAGTAGATGAAAATAAATACAGTTATTCTTTAAATGCTTTATCAAAAGAATATTTGGTAGATACAAAATCAGAATGGGCGTTGTATGAAGCGGCTGCACAGTTTGGTGTCGATGCTAAATCAGAAATGTATAAAATGCCTGCTACGTTTGTAGGAGAATATGCTGAACAAGACGCAGCTCTTTGTTTACGTTTATGGGATCGTCTACAAGAAGAAATTACTAAAAATGATTTACAAACAGTGTTAGATCTAGAACTAGATCTTTTGCCTCTTCTTATGAAGATGAGATCCAAAGGTGTTCGAGTAGACTTAGAAGCAGTTGAAAGAGCAGAAAAAAATCTTATTAAAAGAGAAAATAAATTATTAAAATTTATTCATGATGAAACAGGAATGAGGTGCGATATTTGGGCTGCTCGTTCTATTGAAGAAGTTTTTAAAGGATGTGGAATTGATTATCCTCAAACGGAAAAAGGTAATCCTAGTTTTACTAAAAGCTTTCTAGAAAATAATCCTCATGCAATTCCAAAAGCCATCGTAGAAGCGAGAAGCTATAACAAAGCAAGAGGAACTTTTACTAATATGATTAATAAATTTCATCATAATGGTCGTATTCACGCTAACATTAATCAATTAAGAAGTGATAGTGGAGGAACGGTAACAGGAAGATTTAGTTACAACAATCCAAACTTACAACAAATTCCTGCAAGAGACTCTGCTGATGCTGAATTAAAGATAGGAACATTGATTAGAAGTTTATTTTTACCTGAAGAAGGAGAAAAATGGGGTTCATTCGATTACTCTCAGCAAGAGCCGCGTTTGGTGGTCCATTATGCAAATAAAGTGGGACTTGACGGATCAAAAAAGCTCTTAGAGGCCTATAGAGATAATAAAAACACTGACTTCCATACGATCATGGCCGAGATTGCAAGTATACCTCGTAAGAGCGCTAAAACCATAAATTTAGGACTTTTCTATGGAATGGGTGTTGGAAAACTAGCAGATCAGCTAGGAATTGATCCTGATGAGGCAAAATCATTAATTAACCAGTATAACGAGAGAGTTCCGTTTGTTAGACAGCTTGCGGACAAAGTTTCTGATCACGCACAAAGAAAAGGAAGAGTAAGAACAATTCTTGGAAGACAATGTCGCTTTGATTTATGGGAACCAAAAAGTTTTGGAGTACATAAAGCTTATCCTTATGAGAAAGCAGTCGAAGAATATGGAAGTAATATTGGTTTAAAAAGAGCCGGAACTTACAAATCTTTGAACAGATTAATTCAAGGATCAGCTGCTGATCAGATTAAAAAAGCAATGGTGGAATTACATAAGGAAGGAATCATACCAATGATACAAATTCATGATGAATTAGCTATTAGTGTCGATGGCACAAAAGAACAACAAGATAAAATAATAGAAGTTATGGAAAACTGTTTGGAAATGGAGATACCATCAAAGGTAGATGTCTCAATAGCAGATAACTGGGGGGAAACACAATGAACTGTTGGCACTGTAATTCAGAATTAATTTGGGGAGGAGACCATGATATCTCTGAAGAGAATGAAGAATATGTAATTGTAACAAATCTTAGCTGTCCAAAATGTAAAAGCTTTGTAGAAGTGTATTATCCAAAGGAGGAAGAAAATGAGTGATAAAATTAATCCTAATTATTATAAAAATAAAACGATTGAAACAATCGATGCAATTGAATCTCAATTAACGAAAGATGAATTTATTGGATATTTAAAAGGTCAGATATGGAAATATCTGGCCAGACATCGTGAAAAGAACGGTATTGAAGATATTAGAAAAGCTCAATGGTATTTAAATAAACTAGAAAAAATGTTGTCAGTTGATGGTGTCGCTTAAAAGAATGGTAACGATAGTTAATAAATTAATGTTATTTGCAAGAGGCACTAAATCTAAAAACTTTTGCTAATACACACAAAGTTACCTTCCTGTATATTTTGATCGTTACCATTCTAACTAACAATATATCATATCTGTTGTGCAAAACAAACAATTCTTTTTTTACAATTGTTAATTAAAACCTTATCTCGAAAGGAAAAATATTATGTTTAATTTAACAAAAAGATCAATGAACCATTTCTTAAACTTATTTGCAAAAAAAGAAGATAAAGATGAAGGTATCAAACAATACTGTCAGTCTGAATATAAAAAAGATTGGTATGCAGCTTACGTGACTTTTAAAGAAGAAGGTCGCTTTCCAAACTTTATTCGAAGAACTCTCTAAGCAGAGTCAACCAGTTTAGTTGTGCAGAATCCTGTTATATACATATTAGGATCTGCCGACTCAACTTGGCTTTTAAAATACTCTACATAACCCAAACAATCAGAAACGCTTTCAAAAGGCTGATTTAATGGCTCTATCGTACAAGACTTCTCCAGGGGAGTCACTGTGCTTTGTAAACAAGCTATTAATATTAAAAATACTTTCACTAGCTAGTAACTGTAAATGATTTGAGGAAGATCTGTGTATTTTGCTCTTTTATCTAAGTGTACGAAACTTTTAGCTAGACCAATTGTCCAACCTAGTTCTAAAGCTACTTTAAATAAATGAACTAAGGAAGCACCATCAGGTCTTGTCATATCAATAGCACAAGTATCAGTACCATACTTGTCGTTGTCAATTAAATGTAATGAATTACTAGAAGCAGGATAACCTCGTGATTGTAACCATTCGTTATGTTCTTCTGTTCTGCATCCTGAAGTAACCACGATCGGCTGTCCGTAAGCCTCTCTTAGTTCGTCTAAGTCTTCTGCAAAACCATCCTGTAACTGAAAAATACCTGTTGTTGGACAAGCAAGTTCAGATTCCTGGAAATATTTCATGTTCATCCCTTTCGTCTTTTTTATTAAATAAGTTTATAATAAATTGTTTTAGTTTTCTAATCATTATTTAAACATATAACCTAAACCACCACTATTAAATGGAACCATAAAACCGACATTAGGATTGATATTACCTCTAGAATCAACAGAAGCTCCTATGTTTATAGGAGTTCCTATAGATGAACCGGGAAAAATAGTCCTTAAAGGATCTACGACAGTGTTTAATCCTAACGATCCTCCTTGCTCAGAAAGATTAAAGCTAGTATTTACTGGACCAATATTTTTACTGAAACTCATACCCGGAATATCACTAGAGGAAGCTCCTGCTGAAAAATTAATACCATAAGGTAACTGTGTTCCGATACCAACATTGTAGTCTAAAGTGTTAGGATCAAAAGAACCTCCATACCCTATGTTTCCTACTCCTCCATCTAAAAAAAGTTTTTGTGCTAAAGGGTTTACATTAATGTTTCCTAAAGGAGTATCTACATTAACACCTTGTGCGGCAGCAGTATAATAATCAGCAATAGTTTGTGCAACCTCTGTAGGACTTGGAATATTAAGGTTTTCCACTGTAGCGTTATCTAACTGTTCTTGAAATGTTGACTTATCATCAAATCTTCCTTCATTAGCTTTAGCAATTTGAACTAACATGTTATTAGGATCTATTTGAGCTATTCCTGTATCAATCGAGCTAAATAATTCTTTTGTATCCGAACCGGGTTGAGGAAAAGCAGTTCCCTCTACTGATGTTGGTTCTCCTCTAACTTTGTCCCACGCATTTTTTACTTCTTGACCTATTCCTTTAAATAGTTGCATTAAAGGAGTTCCTTTTTCAGCAAAACCTTTAGCGATACTTCCTAAACCATAACCAATATCACTACCTATTTCTTTAAATGTAGGACCATACTTGTTGGCGATCATATGACGATATTCAGCTAAACCCATACCAGTCGGATCTATTTTTTGTAGCATAGTTCCCCCAGTGTTTTCAACTGGTTTCAATTGAGTAGCAATAAAATTTTTAACTAAATCTTCTTGAATTTGTCTTTTATCGAGTCGTTTATTGGAAACGTCTTGTCTTCCTTTAAAAAAATCTTGACGTGTTTTTTCTCTTCTATTTTGAAGAGCTTTCATACTTTGAGTTTCTGCTGCTCTCTGAGCTTGCGCCATAGCGGCAGGGCTACTGAATGTAGATTTTTTACCTCCTACGTTACCTGGTATTGCCATTACGATACCACCTGTGGTTTTTTAAATTTTTTTGATTCAATACTCGCTAATCCTCCGTCTTTTGCAAAGAAGGGTAAACCAACCGATTCTAAACTAGCTAAGGTATCAGGATTAATCGACTGAGAAGGAGGAGCGGAAGCTGTGCTAATAGGACCTAAATCTAAAGCACCTATAAGACCAGGATCTTGAAATCCAGGAGGAGCCGAGGGTAATTCTCTAGCAGAAGCGACTGCTACAGGTTCATCATCTTCTAAAGTCTGAATATCTAATTGTTTTAGTAAATTAGACTTTGCTTCTAATTCTGCTGGATCTGTAACAAGAGTAGAACTATTATCTTTTCCAGGCTTTGTATTTTTATTTTCAAAATATTTTTTTGCATCTTCATTTAAGTAATTTTTTTGAATACCCTCGTTTATAAAGTCATCAACATTTTGTTTACTTATAAGATCTCCCGTTAAAAGGTCGTTTACATATTGAACAACCGCTCTTGTATACATGTCGCTTCCCGGTTTTAATTTATTGACCTTAAACATTCCTTCAATAAATTTTGGATTGGTAAAAGCCATAGCGATAGCTTTTGGGCCACCAAAAACTAGACCAAAAGTTGCTGCATCTTCCCATCCTATGTCTAAATTAATAGCTGTACCAATAACACCTGCCCCTAATAACTGAACTAAAAACCCTCCATTAGCTCCTTCAGTTCCTTTTGATTGAGCTAACTGAAGAGTTCTAGTTAAGGATCTAAATTTTTTTAAAAGCTCAGGATTGTTGTCGAATAGCTCTATTAATGCTCTATTAGACGTACCACCAAAAGTACGCATTTGTTGAAATAATTTAGATGCATTTACAATTCCGGTTCCTTCATCAGTACTGTCTGTTATAATTTTTGCAAAAAATTCTCCTTGAACATCTTTTCTTAAACCTAGTTTTTGTGCTTGAGTTAAAGCACCATCTTTAACACCTTGTTCTAATAATTGATTAAATGACTTTATTAAATCGGGTGATTTAGATTTCATTAACATATTATAAACAGCATCAGGCTTTGCTTTTATAATTTTACTTACCATTAAACTATTAAAAGTATCTTTACTTAAACTATAAAAGTCTTGTGCTGATCTGAAAGACCCATTTAATTGTTGAAATAATTTTTGTCCTGCTTCTTTTGCTAAAGCTTCATCCATACCCTCGTTTATTAATTTATTAGTATGACTCTCTGCAATAGCTTTTATAGCATTTTCCATTTCTTTATTTACTTTTGCAAAAGCGGCTCCTGATACTTTTGTAGAAAAATTAGAAACAGGAATACCTGTTTCTTGAAAAGCTTTTGTATTTCCTAAAAACATTGAACGTAAATTTTTTGCATAAGTAAAATCAACATAATCAGGAAGATCTGCAATTTGTTTATATACAGTGGCTAAAGTAGAATCAGTAGGAACATCTTTTTGTAAATTTTTTACATATTTTTTTAGACCTGATATATCAACTATTTTTGCATTACCTGTGGCTCCTGCGATGGCTTTATCTAAATTTTTGTAAGACTGATCAATAAAAGTGTCTTGAGCTTTTCTTCCATTTTTTAAAAAAGTTTGCATTATACCTGCAAAATCTTTGCTTCCTGCATTTGCTACAAAATCTTGAACAGAATTATCTAGAACTTGTGAAACTTTTGGATGATATTTTTCTAATAAAAAATTTCCAATATTAGTAATAGCTGTGTCGACTCCTCTTGTTTTCCCTTCAGCCATTTGACCTCCACCAAGCCAAGCATTTGAAGCTAAATTTTCTATTGTATCAACTATTCTATTTTCTGTCGCTTGAGCAGGGCTTATCATTACCCCTTGTTCAATTGCTTCCTTAGCCCCTTTAACAGGGCTTTTTTGCACTTTTGATTTAACAAAATCTTTAAATAAAGGAAAAAATTTAGCAATTCCTTGAACAAAACTTTCCCCTAATCCCTCTATTAGACCATATTTACCTGCTTGTTGAATAAATTCTTGTGGAGAGTCCGCTTCAATAAAAGGTGCCGATCCACCAAAACCTCCTGTTATAGCAGCAGCTATTTTAGCTATTCTTGGGTATTGATTAATTAATGCAGTAAGTCTAGCAGGAAGTGTTGCTGGACCTACTCCAGGAATGGCAGAGGGAAGAACAATGCCTCCTAAGGTAGCCCCTATCATTGCTTGATTGTTTTTATCAGAGAGCCAATTCAACATATCTTGACTCTTTGCAAAAAGATCTGCGAACTCCTCATCTGTATAATTTAAATTATCGGCTGACCCTAAAGGAGAGTTTGTCAATAATTCTTTAAAAACATTTAAATTCTCTTGTGGATCACTATCTTCACCAAAAGCATAAGGTGAAGGTAATTTATTTGCATCTCTTAATGCATTAACACCTTCTTTTTCTTCATCGGTTAGAAGACCAAAATACTCATAAGAAAGTAATTTATTAATATCCATTACTGAAACCTTTTTAGAGAGCCTGAATAATTCTTTCCACCAGCCGTGGTATCTATACTAAAAAGTTTTTCAAATAAACCAGACTCTACATCTTTAGCGTAGCTGTCTATAGGTGGTACTGGTAATTGTACACTTGCATTAAAATTATCCCCAAAATTATCTTTACCTATTGCGACATAATTATTTCTAGCTCCAGTAAACTGATTGAACGAAGCATCCATCAATATTTTTGTTTCTTGTAATAAGAACTTTTTCTGTTCTGCACCTAAGAAACCACCACCATTAATAGTATCAATTAAGGTTTCAAACTTTTCTGTAATAGGATTTGTTTTCTTCAATAGGATTTGTTCACCTTCTCTAACAACAGAGTCTGGATCTAACATTTTCATAAAGTTAAACATGATTACCAAGTCTTTTGCACCGTTAGGATTCTTTCTAAACATGGCTTTAAGATCTTCGTCATTTGTGCCCGCTGCCATTCTCACTACATCTTCTTCGGATAGAGGATTTAGAATAGCGTTTCTAATTTGTACATAGAAATTATTTCTATCGTTTAATCCTTTAACAGAAGAATCTTTATTGTATTCAGCTCTTAAATCTGCTTCACCTTTTATTTGATCCTTGTCTTTTTTAGGATTTTTTATTTCGTTTTCTAATTTTTCTATATCTAATTGAGTCTTATAATATTCTTGCGCAGCTTGAGCATCAAATATATCTAACTCCTTATATAATTTTTCGTTGTTGCCTTTTAATTGTAACAATTGTTGCTCCAATAATTCAGGTTTTTGATCAAGATCTAACTGTGCGCTAAGGTTAGCAATTTGTTGATTCTCAATAGCTAAAGCATCAAGAATAGGTCTTTTTTCAATATCAAACTGAGTTAATTGATTAGCTAATTCTGCTGCATCGATTTGAGCAATAGCTAATTTATTTTGATTAATTAAGGACTGATTTTCTAATCTTTGCTTCTCTGGTAAATTTTCTAAAAGTGTTAAAGTTTGTTGTAACTCTGCTTTTTTGGTTAATAAATCTGTTTTTAAATTTTCATCTGCATAACTTAATTCAAGGCCCTTAAGGCTTAAGTCAGTGTCTGCTAATAAATTATTTATTTTATCTCCTGCTATTTTTACAGTTAGTTCCTCAAGAGTTAAGTCTTCTAATGCACTTTCTTTTGTAGTTTTTAATGCGTCTTCTAAAAGAGGACCAGTAATAGCTCCAATAAATGCTTCTTTTGATTTATCTTGTGATGACTTATCAGATAAGGCCATTTTTAAAGCAGCATCTTCTATGTCTTTTGTTCTTTTTCCTGTGATTGAACCAAATTTTGCGAGACCAGCCGCCCCTGTCGTAAACACGTCAGATAAAGACGCCTCAGGATCTAAAGCAGTAGCACCTAGTTGTAAAAATAAAGGAGCAGCATCCATGTATGCTTGACTTCTTAGCTCTTCTTTATCAAATAACAACTGTTTATATTTTTCTCTCGCAGCTTGAGTATCAAAAGGTTCTGTAGTCACATTATAGATATCAGCTAGGGACTCAATTAATGATATTCCTTCAGGACTATAAATTTCTGATTCTCCCATCCTAGTAAAAAGATTTTGTGATCGTTCTCCCATTTGATCACTACCATTAAAACGTTGAACGATACCTCCATCTTTTGCCATCATCATGGGATTTTGTTGTTGCATCATTTGTTGCGCTCCGGGGGCCGCGGCTAGTCCACCTTGCTGTTCCTGTAATTCAAAAACTGGCTGCACTAAAGCTAAAACAGATAAGGGAGTTGCTTGCGCGTCTTGTTCTCCAACGGTCATAGCTAGTTCTTGAACTCTTCCTTCTAAAGGAACTTCGTCGCCACGAACTTGATTCATTAATTCCACATATTGTTCAGGAGAAACTTTTGCAACACCTGTTGTATTAGGGTCAGCTTGCATTGTTTCTTCGTCTAAACCTTCAGCAATACCGACAGCGTCAGATTTCATTTCACCACCATCAGCCATTCCTGCTATTTCATCAAACTCAAATTCACCACTTCGAATCATAGAATAAGTATCCATGTTTTTAGGGACAGAAATAGGCATTCCAAAAGTATCGGAACCTTCTCTTCGATCGATAACTGTGACCATTTCAAATTCACCTTCTCTAACAGTAGAATTAGGGTCAAGCATCATCTCACCTTCTCGAAGAACAGTTCCAGTTAAAGGACCGCTCATTGGTTCAATTTCACCGCTCATTGGATTTTTTACATACTTACCTTTAAACTCTTCAAAAGGAACTCTTAATAAATTACCTAATTGTCTTTGAACATTATCTGATTCAACGCTTCCTACTATTCCTCGTAAATCTTCTGTGTCTCTAATATTAGCTAATAAAGACTGTAGATCAGAAACTTTTTCTCCTGTTCTAGGAGAACCATTTCTTCTAAACATAGGTCGCTGCATTACTGGATTCATCATTAAAATAAACCTGACAATCCTTTCAATCCACTAAGAGCTCCTAGCCCTAATGAACCGTAACCGATTATTTGTTGTAAAGGAGAAACCGATCCGCCTCCCGCTGTCGGTGCTTGAGGTATAGATGGGGCATAACCAAAAGCAGAACCATAAAAACCTAGTTCAGAGAAGGGTTGTTGATACTTTGCTAATTGATTAGCATAATCTACATCATATTGTTTTTGTAATTGTTGTTGCTGTAAGTTTGCAAAATCTAACATTGTTCCAACATCCATTAATCCTGCTTTTTGAACATCAAAACCAAGTCCGGCTTGACCTGCTCCTAAGGCACCAAATTGAGGAGCTAAACTTCCAATACCCCCTGCTGTTGCACCTAATCCTTGTGCACTAGCCAAGTCTCTTGCATATTTCTGTTGTGTTGCATAATTAAAGGCATCAGCCATCGAACGAGATCTTGCTCTCGCTTCGTCTTCAGTCATTAAGGCTCTTTGCACACCTTCACGACCACCGCCAAAGGCACCCGCACCTACAGCTCCAGCTGCCGCTTTGGTTCTTGCAATATTATAAGTTCTATTAATTTCATCTTGAATGGCTTGCTGATAAGGATTCATGTAAGCCTGAAGTTCTTCCATGGTGGGAGCTTTTCCAATACCGGCAAAAGCTTCCCCTGCTTTACCGTATAAGTCTTGAGCTTCCCCTAAAGCACCTACGCCTTCTGCCATGGTAGCAGCACCTGTATCAACATAAGGTTGATAAGCACCAATACCGGAAGTAAAGGCATCTTGAGCTTTTCCATATAAATCGTTTAATTCTGCTAATTTTTGTTCAGGAATACCTGTGACATCACCTGCTTTAATATCTTTTAAAAGATCTTTGATACTTTCTAAGTACCCTAAATAACTAGCTTGAATCTCTTCTTCCATTATACTCTCCCTACCATACCAAGGCTTTGTTCTGACAAACTACCACCTTTTTCTAAACTTTTCATTAATTTATACATGTTTTTAGCTCCTTGCTTCCGCGATCCGCCGCCCGCGTTCCGAACAGCTTGAGCTGTCATTACAAATTCACCATCACTTAACATTGCAGGAATTTCATCAGAAGTTCCCGTTCCAGGACCTGCAATTTCACCGATACGTCTTGGATGTTCTTTTACTTTTCCATTAGGATGCTCTATTTTTTGCCCACTACCAGCAGCAAAACCAGTTACTGGACCGCCATCCGCGGAATAAGATATTTTATAGTAGTCTGGATCACTCATAAAAAGATCATATCCTGACATATAATCATCTTCAGGTTGATCTATAAATAAAGGAACAGCGGCACTTGCTAAAGCAGCAGCTGGAGCTATTCTACTTAAGAAACTTCTTTCGGGTCTTACACCCATTTTAAATAATTCAGCAGGACTTAAACCCGCTTCAATGCCTTGAAGATATTTTGGATTTAATTTAGATGCATCACTAAAAGGATTTAATCTTGCTCCATAACCTTCGCCAGTAAAGAAATCTCCAGCTTTTTGAAATAAATTTTTATCTTGTACTATTTGTTCAATACCTACTCCATCATAACCAGCAGCAAGACCTGGATCTTGAAAACGAGGAGTCGTAGAGACAGTGCCTGTATTTATTGTTTGTGCAGAAGTAGGAGCTTTACTAAATCCACCTGTAATTCCTGTTAGTGCTGCTTGTATTGCTAAATTTTTTGCTACGTCTACTGGCTTTTGGCCCGCGGCTAAGTTAATGCCTGCGCCTATACCTAGTTTAGCTATAGGACCTATACCTGGAATAAAAGGTAAAACATAAGGAGCAATTGGAGCAACAGCTTTTGCAACACCTGAGACTGTGTCTTTTACATTTTGAAAAAAATCACCAATGAGAGATCCTAGTCCAAATTCATAAATCTGAGCGTACTCCTTTTGTTGCATTTTTCATTATCCTTTTTTAGGTGTAACCGCACCCGTGAATAATTTAGGGGCGATGACGTTAACATCCCGGCGAATATCTTCGGTA
>Ga0208767_1000764_pt1 | contig 26383 bp, 37 predicted proteins | sample VirMetDEL_Mar_21_FD_184514 | JGI IMG/M metagenome (GOLD analysis project Ga0208767, IMG submission 184514) | Aqueous microbial communities from the Delaware River and Bay under freshwater to marine salinity gradient to study organic matter... | ecosystem: Environmental > Aquatic > Marine >... | reverse complement strand
GTCTAACGGCAAAAGGGTCTTGATTTGGTTCACCCCCTACCCCTCGGATCATTCCTGTTGGTTTTCATAGCTGTCAGCCAGCTGATGCATGCACCAATCTTCAAAGCCTTTCACCACCAGGTACGCTCTCACAGTGGGATCCTCGGTGCGCATGTGGATGGTGGGATCATGGTGCAGATAGAACTGATCCCAAAGGCTGTCCAGGTTCAAGCCCAGGACTTCAGCTGTTGCAATCACCGTCCCATCCATATGGAAGGCCAGGAAGCGCTCTGCGATCTCTCGCACAGGAGTTTCATTGGCCAGGTCGGTGATCATCTCCATCACATCTTCTGGTGTGCCTCTCGGCCTGATTTCACTGCATGGTGGTGATTGCAGAGGGATTGGAATGGTCCATGCCAAAAGGATCCACCTGCCTTCACCCTGGTGATGTGGTCAACCACTGTGGCCAGCTGCACCCGCCCCTTGCTCTCACACCACTCACAGAGCGGTTGGGAGCGCAGGACGGATTCACGCAGCCTCTGCCATGCAGCGCTCTTGTATCTGGGATCAGAAGCAACCCTGCCCTGGTGGGCTGGTCGCTTGGTCTTCCAGGGTCGCTGTGGCTCTTTGCGGATGATGGTTGGCATCACAGCAAAGCTCCTGGCATTTCTCTTGGAATACTAACACAAAGCACTGACAGGCTGTGCGCATTCAAAGCACATCAGGTGGTGATCAGTGCCGGATGGACAAAGGATCTTGTTTCTCTTTTTTACAAGGGAAGAAGCTCTTCAAGAAGCTGCTTGATGCTCTTCAAGAAAGGAGGTGCGCACATGTATGTACGCGGGTACACATGTGTGAGGGATCACAGCTGTTGGATTTCTCCTGTTGCTGGGTTGATCATCAGCCTCACTTCCTTTGGCTTTGACAGCGCTGCAATCTCTGCACCATGCATCTCCTTCATCTTCTGGATCTCCATCCGGTGATGCTCCCTCAGATTCTCCAGGGCCTGACGAGCTTGAGACACTTCCAGGCTCAGCTTTGATGCCTTCTCCTTGTAGTGATTCAGGGCAGCTTCATTGAAGATGTCATCCTTTGGAGATGGATCATCAACGCCTGTGAAGCACCAGGTGCCCACTGTGGGATCATTGATGATCTCATCACTCGGCAGCTGGTATGCATCCACACCCAGATTCTCCACCCGGCATGGATTGAAGTCATCCACATATTCCTGCATGCCATCCTCCCTCTCGATCAATTCGCTGTCCCTGGATCCAAAGTCATTTGCGATCTGCCAGGGTGCTGGGTAGTCCACACCGATTGATTCGGGCAGCGGACCATCCATCCACCACTCATGACCATCACACCCCTTCCAAGGCTTGGCAATGACCCTCCATCTGAAAGACCCCATGACATGGTAGAAGCGACTAAAATCAAAGCCAATGCCATGAACCTTCAGCGCTTCCAACAGTGTCACCACAAAATACTCTGAGGTGCGCTGCTCCTTTCTGAACTTCTTGGAGCGGAAGCCATCAACGTTGTTCAGCTGCACCGTGGTGCCCAACAGCTGATAATTCCAATGGCTTTGATTCTTGCCTGTGAATTCCTGCAGCTTGGTCCTGTCCCCATCCCAGAGATCCATCAGGTGACTGTATGCACACAGGGCCACTTGTCGATTGATCAAGCCATTTGAATCCTTCACATCCCAGGGAGCCGGATCATCAGTCACCCTGCCCAGAGCATGCTTCCCAAGCTGCCTGCCATTGCGGATCAAGCGCTTCAGATCGTCAAGCTCCTTCTTGATCGGGCTCTCCATCACCTGCTCTGTGGTCATCTTCTCCATTTCGCTCCTTTTTCTGTTTTCATTGTCGTATCAACAATCTTCTTCCATCTGTGGATACGGTGTGCATTACTGGTCCGACTTTTTGTAGGATCGACAATCAAAGTCATCTCATCTTTGTCGGCATAACAATTCGCACCGCTTGTTCATTCCGGATGGTGCAAATGTAAAACTTCTTGTGACTTCTACAACATGACATACTTCACTGTGACCCAGGCAGCAGAATTGCTGCAAATGCATCCGGAATCCGTCCGGCAGCTGATCAATAGCCATGAGCTCGGAGCCTTTCGAAAAGGCCCCAGGGGAAGGTTCCTGATTTCGCAGAAGCAGATTGATGCATTCCTGGTCCCCGCTGGAGCTGATTGGAAATCAAGGAAACCGAAAAAGTAACACCGAACCCGGACCTGGATGCTGGTTGGCAGAATGGAATGGGCTCATAAATAAGAGCCGAAAATGGCAAATTTAGAAACAGGGCTGAAGGCCCAAATTGAGCAGCTGAAGCAGCAGATGGCTGAGCTTCAGGCTGAAGTTGAACAACATGAGCAGCAACAGGATTCCGATCCTGCACCTCTGCCCAGGATCCGCAAAAAGCGCACCATGAAGACGGTGCCCAATGCTCCCTGGGAAGACGTTGTGCAGATGGTGGAATTCGTTGTGATCCAGCGGTGGATGGACTACATCTCCAAAACCCAAGGAGACTGGAGCGATCCGGACGAAATATGCACAGGTGAGAGGGTGCAAGAAGAGCTGCTGGAATGGATGGTGATCCACACTGATCAGGTCATGCTTTGGTATGACCAGCTTCCAAACCAGGTGCAACAGCAAAACAGCATTGACACCCAGCGCATGTCCCTTCTTCGGGCTTACATGTTGACGGTGGGCACCATTGATGGCAGCTTCAATCATGCTGACATCCTCAACAGCCTTGCTGGGCTTGGTGAGCTTGGAAAGCGGTTGGCAGCGGATCTCTTTTGGTCAGGCCTTTCAGAGTTGCTGGCTGGTGATCGCAGGGATAGCAATGGCGATCTGCACGAAAACAAACAACGCAGAGAAGCATTGGCCATTGTCAAGAAACAGGCTGAGATCATGCAGCACAGTGGCATTGTGGACCCTACGGAATCCCGCAGAAGCATTCACTGGAATCCGGCACAAAACCACACCCGCAGTGCTGCCACCTATGAATTCAAAAAGCTGCCCATCTCGGCACCGCAACCCGATGAAGACAGCTGCCAACTCCCAATGCCATTCTGATGATTGAGATTGAATTCTTTGGAAACAAAAGGCACTTGAATGTGCACAGAGAGACGGTGAAGGCCACCTGGGATTGCTTATGCAATCGACGGTGTGCCGGAGCCACCACTGGCTTGATCATGGAATGGATCAAAGCCCACCGGAAAGAGCTCATTCCTGGTCTTGATGCGCGGGCACCGCATAACGCTGGACCCGCTGAGCGCACCCAGGCATGGAAGACGGCCATTGGACAGGCATTGGATGAGCTTCAAGCTGAGAAGAAGGTGCACTGCGATGACATCGGAAAACGCAAGATGCATGGTGATGAGCGCTCTGTGCCAGTATGGAGGACCGCTGATGATTACCTGGCATTGAGAGATCACCTGGCCTGGGCGCTGCGGGAAAAGAAGCCGGAATCCGGCACCTGGTACGCAGCCAACCATCTCAAGGTGACCAGGAGCGCCATTCAACCCGCACCGGATTGGTGCACCACTTACACGATGACCGCAGATGCATATCAATGGAGCAACAGAGACACCACATGGATCTCTGAAGTGGTCAACTTTTTTCAACCTAAAAACAAAAACGATCAATGACAGTGACAAATCAAATCCCGCCACTTCCAGTCACCCGGACTGTGAAGGGCCTCACCAAAACCAAAGCGGAGCAGCTGCACAAGATTGTGCGGATGGTGGCTGATGAAGCCGGGATCCAACCAGAAGCAATCTGGGGCCCGGATCAGGATCAATACAGTGTGGCATATCGGAGAGCAATCTGGTGGGCCATGCGCCTTGGATACGGCATGACTTTGGAGAACATAGCTGCCAGCTTCCACAGCTCCACAGGGGGGACATTCAACCACACCAGTGTGATGGTGGGATGCAACCACATTGCTGAGGAAGCAGCACTGAAATGGGATGAGCGCAGGGGCAAATGGGTGGACGGTGCGGGCGTTGCTTGCAGCCGTGTCCGGCTCAGAGAAGCCCTGCAAATAGTGTCTGAAATCTGGAATTCTGAAAACCCAAACCAACTCCAATCATGGAAAAAATAACAATGACCATCAACCTGGACAAAATCCAGGAAGACCGAGCCTGGGAATACAATGGTGCCCGGTACATCTCGGTGACTCTGATCCCAACCCCTGACAATCAATATGGGAAGGACTACATGTGCAAACAGTATTGGAAGGATGACACTCTTCCTGCTGGCAAATACCCTGATCATCCGATCCTGGGCAATGGCAAAACCATGAAGCAAGGCTCCCAGGGGCCATCTGTCAACAAAGATGAAGGCAGCCCATTCTGATGGCGGTGAAGAAGACTCTTGATGCAGACAGCCTCCAGGATTTCCTTCTGGGGGCTGTTGCTTCTTCGGGCATTGGGTCCGGCCTCCCGGTATTTTGGGCTGTGGGTTACCTGGTGAAGAAAGCAGGGACCTCAACAGTCCAGGTCACGCTTGATCAGCTCGAAGAAATGACTGGCTACAGCAGAAGCGAATGCACCGCTGCTGTAAAGCAAATCCGCACCGCTGGGCACCGTGTTCAATGGGACAGCAAAACGGATTGCACCATCACCATTGATGCAGCAAAAGGGATGGCATTGATGGGCCCCTGGTTAACCAGCGAAGAGAAGCCACAGGCTGAGGATCTCAGGACCATTGTTGACTACCTCAACCAGGTTGCAGGCACTGCATTCAAGTGGACCCCCTCGGTGCGCAGGCAGCTCAATGCTCGGACCACTTCGGACCGCATGACATTGGAAGAGCTGAAGCATGTCATTGATGTGAAGTGCGAACAATGGAAGGGAGATGCGGACATGGAGAAATACCTGAGACCCTCCACCCTCTTTGGCACCCGCGCTGTGGAATACAGCCAGGAGAGACTGAAGGGGACGATCACTGAAGAGAAAGAAATCAGCCGGGAAGACCTGGGACGAATGTGGGCAGGATGATGGAGAAGAGCCTGATCACAAATCCCATTGAGATGGGACTGGAAGTGGAGCGGATCCGCAACAGCGTTCCCAAGGGTGGAGCATACGCTGGCTGGGAAGCATTGGATTCAATCTTCACAGCAAAGAAGGGCTTCCCCCTGGTGATCTATGGGGCACCGCATTCTGGGAAGTCAGTCTTCATGCTGAACCTGTGTGTGAATCTGTCCAGGCAACATGGTTGGAAGCACCTCATCTTCAGCAGCGAGCAGGGCACAGTGGCTGATTTGATCCTGGAGGTTGCTGAGATCTACCTGAAGAAGCCGCTGAGGAAGTACACTGAGAGAGGGAATGAGAGAATGGATGTGGCCAGCGAAGGTGAGCACTTCAATGCTCAGCAGTGGGTTGCAAAGCATTTCCGCTTCATTGATCCTACCCATCCCCGGTGTCAGGAGTTTACCCTGGAGGATTTCCACCAGTGGTGCGAAGAAGCAGAAGCCGATGGCTTCAAGCCAGATGTGACTGTGTGTGATCCCTTCAATGATGTGGCCATGCAGCTGCAGAAGTACGGTGGAAGGCAGGATCTGTGGCTCACTGCTGTGCTGAAGATTGCCAGGGATGTGGCCATGAAGAAGAACCGTGTGGATATCCTGGTGAACCACATTGCCCAGCAGCAGACCACAATGGTCTCAGAGCGCGGGCAAAGATTTGCACCCCCTGCCATGATGAATGAAGCCAATGGTGGGGTGGCTTGGAGCAGGAGGGCATTCACTGTGCTCCTGGTGTACAGGCCCCCATCCAATGATCAGCTGAAATTTGGGAAGCATGTGGTGACCACAGGCCCTGATGAGAGCTGGATCATCTGTCAGAAAGCCAAGCCCAAAGGAGTTGCCCAGCTCGGACAGGCTGTGCTGTATTACCACGCGGATTCTGGCTGCTTCTATGAACGAAAAGACCCCAGCGATCTCAGTCAGAGATTCTTTGCTGGAGAGCTCAAATCAAAAGGATCATGATGAGCCACCTGGAGAGACTGATGGCCCGCACCTACCTGGGAGCCCAGATGGAAATCATTGGGATGTGGCTGGATGATGAGCCGGACCTGACTGAAGAAAAGAGAGCGAACTGGCAGAGACTGCATGACACCCTCAGCCAGGTGAACCTGTGCTTCCATGACATGGAGGAAGAGATCACCAGGAAGATGAATGCCAACAGCACATACAAGATCCGGATGCTCGAAGATGCAGAGCGCATTGGATCACTGAAGACCCAGGTGGCATCCCTGGAAGAAGAGAATGCCAGGCTGAAGGAAACGGTTTCCGCAGCCATTGAAATTCTATCAAATAACAACATCAACCCCGCACCACTATGGCGAACCTAAGCAACGAAGAGAAGGCCTTCATGAATAGCCTCTTCAACTCCTATGATCTCAACATGGATGACATCTTCAGGCACCAGCACTTTGTCATCATCAAAAGGCAGGGCATTGAGAAGATCATGGCAAAGGCAGGAATCACCCTGAAGTATGATGTGGAAGGTTGCTCTGAGAAGTATGCTGCAGTGCGCTGTGAAGCCACCAATCCAGAGGGCCGATCCATCACCACCTTTGGCAGCGCATGCCCTGAGAATTGCAGAAGCCCCTACTTCCTGGAGATGGCTGAGAAGAGAAGCAAAAGCAGGGCCATCCTTATGCTCTGTGGCCTCTATGCCAACGGGGTTTACAGTGAAGTGGAAGAAGCCCACATCAATGATTGATGCAGATCTGCTGTGCCAGCTGGAAGAGCATGAGTGCCTTCTGGCTGATGGCTTTGATGCTGCCCTGATCGGGATCAGCTATGGAGCCAATCCTGTTGCCGTTTATGAGGTGGGCATGTGCATTGATGTGCTCATCTCAACCGGGATGGACACAGAAGATGCCTGGGATTTCTTCAGCTTCAATGTGGCTGGATCCTATGTGGGTGAAAAAACTCCCTGCTTCATAGATCTGTATGACTCAGAGCCCAATTGATTTCTTTGATCAGGCCCTGGTGCCTTGCCCTTCCTGGTTGCTCTCAAAATGCAGCCGAATGTTGGGGGATGTGTGCCTGGATGATGTCTCCCTGGAAGGGATTGAAGACCGCATCCACAGCGACGAAATGAGCGAAGCTGAGGGCCTGGATCTGCTGGCTTACCTGGAACAGCACAGGAAGCAGCTCTGGGACTACTATGCCCCCAGCCAGAGAATGATCAGCAAGCACATCAAGCTGATCTGTGAGCTGTGATCAGAGCCCAACCAGCTCCTTCACCCTCAGCGCTGTCTCAACAGCATTCATGTTCACATACTTGTTGAATTCGCTCTCAACCTTGTGCCCTGTCATTCCCATGATGGTCCTGGTGGCAATGCCCTTGCTGGCCAGGTATGTTGCAAAGGTTCTCCTGGCAGCATGACTGGTGACCAGCTGCCACTGATCCACCTCTTCCATCTTGCGCTGCCCATTTTCATCCAGGATAGGCTTCAGCATCTTCTCATCAAATAAGCCAGAGAGCTTGGCCCCTTTTCGCAGCAGCTTGTTGTACCTGGTCAGAGCTCCAGTGGGTGGCAGCTGCCCTCCATGCTTGGCAGCAATCTTGTGCACCATGTCCCAAACAGGCACAGTCACAAAGGCATCTGTTTTCTTCATGTGGATGCTGAAGGTTTCCCTGGATGGGTTGTCATTGTACTGCTTGATGACCTGGGCCAGATCCGAAACCCTGACACCTGTGGTGCACTGAACACAGAACAGATCCCTGGCCTTCTTCACTCCCGTCCTGGGAGCACCTCCCTGATCAGCTGGTGTATCTGGCACCTCCCAATCCAGGAAGGCTTGCAGCTGCTTCTCAGACAATGCAAAGCGCAGCACATCAGCTTCCTTCACTGTCCATTCTGGATGCTTGTGGTGATCGAAGGTGTGGATGCCCAGGCTTCTTGCCCTGGTGATCCATCCTCTGACTGTCTTCACCCACCTGCCCACAGTTCCTTCTGATGTCCTGGAATCATCCAGGTATCCATGCCGGAAGTAGTTGGCAGCTTTGCCAGCTCTCCAGTCCCTCATGGCCTGGCAGAAGTTGTGATCCATGTTGGACCAGCTCAGCTCCTCTCCTGTTTCAATGCTGAACTGCTCCAGGATCCTGAGATCAGCCTGGTACTTCTTCCTGGTTGCTTCGGTGCCTGTCTTGCTTTGCCCTGGCAGCGCTGTCTTGTCAAACTCATTGACAAACTTGGTGACCCAGGGAAGAAAGTCCATCTGGGTGCCCTGGTGTGGGTCCAGATCCCCTGCCAGGTAGCTCTTGAATTCAGCTGCAGTGAATTCATCCTTCTTGATGTGGTGCAGCCTGTTCCATTCCCGCTCCAGGTCAGCTTGCTGCCTGGTGATGTCTGCATGGATATCCCGCAGCTCCTGGTTGCCTCTGAGCAGCTTCACATGCTTCTGCTCCTGATCCCAATGGATGGCCTTGATTGTGCACCCTGTTCCAAACTGGCAGCGCTGCTTGCCCCATTGAATTCTGATCTGAAGATGCCCCTTCTGTTGTGCATACTCCTTGAAGCGAATTGTGCTTTTCATTTTTGTCCCCCTTTACATTTCATTTTGTACCCCTTTTTGTCCCCCTTTCAGATTTGCTCTGACTGGAAAAGACTGGAAACAGTGGGAGTCACAAAGTGCTCACATGCCCTGTCTTTCCTGCAAACTTAGGCACAAAAAAGCCCGCAACCATTGAGGAAGCGGGCGAAGTTTTGCACATCATTCAGGTGGAGCCGGCGGAAGTGTAGACACCCCCTCTGACCCCCAATGATTCCAAGTCTTTCAGAGAGCGGGATCACTTTTGTCCCCCTATTTGTCCCCCTGCAGTTGTTAACTGAAAAGGATCTGAATTCCTTGTGCTGCAAGTTTACCCCTGGAATGGTTAGGCTGGACATTCTTGCAGTGTGAAACCCCTCACACAGAAGCCGATCAAGCGCACTGCTTTGGGCTCCTGGCTGAAAGGCAAAGCACCTCACATCCTGGACACTGTTGGTGACCTCCTCCCTGATCGGGGTGGACTGGGCATCCTCAAGAACCTCCTGGAGAAGGATGAGGTGATGAGCCCCCAGGACAAAGAGCAGCTGCAGATCCTGATTGCCCAGCGCACTGAGCTGGAGAATGAGATCACCCAAAGGTGGCAGGCTGATTCCAGCTCCTCCTCCTGGCTGGCATCCAATGTCCGGCCATTGATCGTGCTGATCCTGGTGATCACCCTCCTGGTGTTCATCGTCCTGGACAGCATGGATCTCTCCTTCTTCATCAGAGATGCCTGGGTGAGCTTGTATGAAGTTCTGACCCTCACAGCTGTGGGTGGATACTTCACCCTGCGCTCTGTGGTGGACAAAAGGCAAAAGCATTGAAGAAACAAACACCAGCAGCATTCTTGATCCAGGAACTTCTTGAGCTGTTCCCTAACACCCCCAGCCTGACCCTGGCCAAAAAAGCATACACCCTGGCACCAGAGATGTGGAAGGATCTGGAAGCAACCAGGAGCATGGTGAGATTCTACAGGGGAGCCAGCGGGAAAGGATCCAGGAAGCACACCAAAGCATCCAGGGACTTCTCAAAGCAGCTCTTCAATCCTTTTGACTTCCCTGCCAGTGATGAAGCGGAATATCTGCCTTACATCCTCCCAGAGGACTGCAAGAAGATCCTGTGGCTGTCAGATGTGCATGTGCCATATCACAGCCTGGAAGCTCTGACTGCTGCTGTCCAGGTCGGGATCATGGAGCAGGTTGATACAATCTTCTTGGCTGGAGATTTCATGGATTTCTATGGCATCAGCACATATGAGAAAGATCCCAGGAAGCGATCCTTTGCAGGTGAGCTGGAGATGGGCAAAGTGATGCTGGAGAAACTCAGAGAAATCTTCCCGGATCAGCACATCTTCTTCATGGTGGGCAATCATGAAGAGCGCCTGGAGAGATACATGCGGGTGAAGGCACCTGAACTGCTGGACTGTGATCAGTTCAAGATCCAGGAGCTGCTGGGATTTGATGCCCTGGGCATCCATGTGATCAATGGGAAGCGGGTGTGCCATGCTGGTGATCTGGTCCTGATGCATGGTCATGAATTCGGCAGAGGATCCGGTGGAGTATTCCCAGCCAGGGCTCTCATGCTGAAGGCCAAAACATCAGCGATCTGTGGCCATTGGCACAGGCCTTCTGATCATGCTGAGAATGATGTGAATGGGAAAGTGGTCCGCGCCTGGTCAACAGGCTGCCTGTGTGAGCTCAATCCAGAGTACATGCCACTGAACAACTGGGGGCATGGCTGTGCTGTGATCACAGTTGATCAAGGCCAGGCATCAGTGCAGAATATCCGCATCCAGAATGGCCAGGTGATCTGATCACAGATCCAGGTTGTCTTCTTTGAAGTATTCCCGGATGATCTCCAGGCATGCTTCCCTCCCCTTGGCAATCACTGCCTGGTATCCCCTGGCTTCCAGGTCCTGCTTCCATTTCTTCTGATCCTTGGTGGCTGATCCCTGGGGTCTCTTCAGCTCAATGGCCAGCCCCATGAATCCTTCCCTGGGCTCATAGAAGAACAGATCTGGAAAGCCCCTCTTGTAGCCTGTGGCCTTCATCCTCCTGGCTTCTGCAATGCTGGTCCTGACACCTCCAGCTGATGCACAGTACAACAGCCAGGGAGCCTTCAGATCAAGCAGCTCACAGATGCTCTTCTGGATTGTGTACTCTGATTCAGGTCCATGCCTGGTGCCTCCCTTTTGTCTTCCCCTGGATCTCATGCGCTGACTATTTCCAGGATCACCTCATCACCTCCCAGGATCGCATCCCTCACCTGTGGATACACTTTCTCATATGCTGCCCTGGATGACCCAAGGAACCTGGGGCTGAGACTGTCACCCACCAGGATGCAGCCAGAGGTGTGATCATCATTGTTGCCACAGTGCACCAGGATATCTGTGAAGCCAGGGACATCCAGGATCTCAATCATCCCCTGGTGCCAGGCCTTGCCATAGCGCTTCAGATATTTCTGATGCATGCCAGCATACTCCCTCAGCTTGAGCTTGTAGATGCCAGCCGGGATCCTGGTCTCATGCATGACCTTCACCGCTCGGTGCTCATCCTCCAGGGTGAAGCACAGGAAGTCCAGAGCCTGTCCTGGGTCATCCCAAAAGAGCAGGCCCTGGGTCTCATCCTCAGTGTGATTGAATCTGATCAGCTTGAGCTTCTTCAATTTCTTTGATTCGTTTCTCTTCCCAGTGCTTTCTCAGCTGGGCATATTGATCCAGGTGGGCACTTTGTTTCTTGTGCTCCTTGTACATCTCCATGAGCAGCAGGCCTGACATGCAGCCCACTGAAATTGTGATGAATAGAACTGCAATGCTGTGCACCTCCATGATCACAGTTGATTCTTTGCCAGGATCAGCTTGATCTCTTGCACCATGTCACTCACATGCTGCAGCATCTTCTTCATCTCGTCCCGGTCCCCCTCCATGTAGTCCATCCGGGTCTTCAGTTTGCCCATCTCGTTGGTCAGCCTGACATACACAGCCATGACAGCAAGCACAGACGGGATCAGACTGGCCATCATTTCCCAGCTCATTCTTCTTCATTTTTCGGGTTTAGATGATCGCTGATCAGCCAATTCACCAGGGCATCCAGGTATCCAAAAACCTGCACAGGCTTCTCACTGGGCAGGAGGTTCAAAGCTGCTTTGATTGCAGCCATGCCGATCAGAAGAAGCTCCCCCCAGTTGTCTGCGAAAAAGGCAGCCAGGGAGAAAGCTGATCCATCAGCCAGGTTGGTCATTGTTGTGTCCATTGTTTAGGGTGTTTCAAGGTTTGAGATTCTTTCATCCATGTCATTGATGGCATCCACAAGCTCTTCCAGCAAAGCCAGGAGCTGCTCAGCATCCACAATGTCATTCCGGGTGTCTTCGGTGATGTTCAGCTGGATCATGGGTGTGTGAGTTTGATCAGGATTGTGACTGAGACTCCAGCAGGAGTCCCTGCAGGATCAAAGAAGAATGCACAGCGATCACCCGCACTGAATGTGGCAGCATCGAATTCAAAGAGCTTCACCTGGTTGTTGGTGGTGAAGGTGGCTGATGCTGTGTCCAGGTTGCTGCTGCTGTTGTATTTCCTGAAGTGGAGATTTGATGCACCTGCACCGGATCCTGTGGTGAAGATTCTGGCATTTACCACCTCCCCTGCCAGTGGTGCCAGCCATTGGTTGTAATACTGGAAGCTGGTGGTTTCTGTTAGGGTTCCACCCAATGGGATGTAATCACCGTTGCCATCTCCAGTGTAGAAGGATGACTGCAGGGTGATGAAGCTCTCAGAAGATCCTCCACCTGAAGCTGATGCAAATGAGAGGGCCCCACTGCCATCAGTCTTGATGAATTGCCCAGCAGATCCATCTGCATCAGGCAAAGTGAATGTGACACTGGTGGTGACATTCCCTGGGGCCTTCAAAGCAATGTATTCAGCCCCACTTGCTGCAGGTGCTTCCATCAGCCTCACCTCTCCAGCAGTGTATCCCCCAGTGTTGGTGAACAGCATTGGCTTGGAGACTTCCCAGATGTCACTTGTTGAATTGTACCGGAGCAGATTGGAGGTGCCATCCTTGATGGTCAGTGTGTTTCCATTGGTGTCAATGGCCCTGGCACCGCTCATTGTTTGATCTGCGCTGCCCAGGTTAGTGGTCACCACATTCACCTCAGCTCCTGTGGCAATGCCGCTCAGCTTGGTTCTTTCTTGACCTGAGAAGAAGAGATTCTCCTGGCCTTCTGTGATCTCATCACTGTTGCCTGTTAGCTCATCCAGTCCTTCTGGAATGGTTGGCTTATTCAGGATCTGCGCATCACCGCTGGAAGCTGTCCAATCACTTTGCACATTGACCTCAGCTCCTGCTGCAATGCCGCTCAGCTTTGTGCGCTCAGCAGATGTGATCACATTGGTATCTCCTGCCAGAGCTGTTGTGCTTGATGTGCCCAGCTGCAGCAGAGATGTGTTGCCCTCCAGGGCAGTGCCCGCTGTAGTTCCAAAACCAGGGAAGCTGGTCTTTGCTGTGTTAGCAGTCACAGCTGAATTTGCTGACACCCTTGCATCTGTGAAGAAGAGATTCCCATCCTCGGACAGATCACCAGTGTCCAGGACCACAATGCCTGTCTGCCCATTGACAGAATCCACATCACCTCCTCCACCACTGGAGACTGTTCCTGCTGTCCAGGTTGATCCATTCCATTGCAGCACCTGGTTGGTGCTTGGTGTCATAGCTGCGACATCAGACAGATCCTCAATGCTTGCTGCATTGATCCTGGCATCCACCCTGGCATCTGTATGGAAGAGCTTGCTTCCTTCTGTGACCTGGCTGGAGCTGATCCCAGACACCGTGCTGCTGAAGGTGACAGGCTGTGGGAAGGTCACAGCTGCATTCTGAAAATTGCTGTTTCCTTCAATGCGCATGCCCTCCACTGAAGCTGGGCTGCCTGCTCCATCACCAGCTTGGACCTTCAGGGAGATCACCCCTGGGGATGTCTCTGATAGATCCACCACTGTCCTGGTGCCAGCTTGCATCTTCGCTGTGGTGCTGTCCACAGCCACATGGCTCTCTGTCTCTGTTTTGTTGCTGTTGACAAAGACCCCCTTTCCTCCTGATCCGGTGGTTGTCTTCAGCACTCCCTTCAGTGCAGTGATGTCATCCTTTTCTGCCTGGCTGGTGAGCTTCTTGGTGCTGGTGCTGTCATCAATTTCATCCGCATCCACAGGCAGCTCTCCAGCTTTGGCCTTGAGCTTGATCAGGCCATCCTTGTCAAAGATCACATGCTCTGTGATCCCGCTCAGCTCTGGTCCCTTGGTGCCACCTCCATTGGGGCTGGTCCCTGATCCTCCACCTCCTGATCCATCATCATCAGTTGCTCCACCTCCATCACCTCCTGATCCGCTGCCAGTGTTCCCATCTGAATCAGTTCCCGCCCCTTGATCTCCATTGTCTGAGATATTTGTGAGATCCAATGCATTGACCTGGAGCCTGTCCACACTGGCCAGCCTCTGATCTGAGCTGTAGGTGAGACTGGTCACCATGAAGTATGATGTGCCAGCTTGATCCTGGATGGTCATCAGCGGTGATGGGATCCGCATGGTTCCTGGGATCTTGATCTGTCCACTTCTTTTGGGCAGCCCTGATTGCATCAATGCAATGGCTTCCCTGACACAGAGCCTGTTGATGTGCGCTCCATCAGTGCTGAAGTGACTCACCCAGGATCCCATGTCCCAGCTGATTGTGCTGGCCTGATATTGATGGATCACATTGAGCTGCCCTGAATTTGTTCCAATGCTGTTCACCGTCCCGAACACCAGGCTTCCCTGGCTGAATGGCTCGGTGTTATCCAGGGAAGTCTCACCCTGGAAAAGCAGCTGATTCTGGAAGGCATCATTCTGCAGGCTGGTGGTGATGAAGCATCCCAGAAATGTCACCGGGATTGAATCATCAAAGAGAGCATTCAAGCTCTGCCCAACTCCATTGATGAAGTCAGCATCAATGTCACAGGATAGGGTTTCAGAATCATCAGGAAGCCCCACAGTGCTGATCTGGAATGGCACTGAGACATCAATGCCCTGGGAGATGGATCCGATCTGCTCAATGAAGAAGAACTGATCTGTGGTCTGATCGGTGACCCAGGTTGAATTGGCTGGGTTGTATCTGTAGCTGCCCACATCCAGGTTGCACTTGATCCTGAGAATTGCAATGCCAGCAGGCCCGCTGTATCCAGAATTGGACTGTGCTGCCCTGGAGACCTGGATGCTGCCATCAATCAAGAACTGGGCCCCCGTGAAGAAGGACTGTGGTGCATCAAAATCAACCAGATCAAAGCCATTCACACTGATGTGCATGGTGGTGCCACCACCCGTCCTGATGCTGTTATTCAGCCAGAGCAGGGATCTGTATGGTCTGGCCCTTCTGAAGTTCTTCAAGGGCACTGTGTGAGAGATATTCCCACCGCTCAGCTGCACATACCTGTTCGCTGTTGTTCCTGGTCCCAACTGGGGTGTGGTCCTGGAATAGAATTCACCCTTCTGCTGCTGGGTCATGCTCAGCTCAGTTCCTGCCTTGCTGTAGATCACATGACTGTAAGTGTAATCATCACCATTGGCCTCCATCAGGTGCTGATTGACAGGCCAGAAGTGCCACTCTCCATTTGCCAGGCACAGTCTGGCATTGAACAGCATGCAGATGCTCTGCAGGAAGGTCCAATCTGTGTAAGCCTCTGGAGTTCCATCCAGGACATTGATGGTGTTTGGATCGAATGCACCTGTCAACTGGGTGTAATCCAGGACATTCAATCCACTTGTGCCCTGGCCACCATTGGCAAGGCTGTTGCCAAAGTTGTCTGGCTTGAAGTCTGTCCAGGCTCTGATGAATGCATCTGATCCTCCCCAGTGCACAGAGCTCTTGGTGTTCGTCAGGATCTCCTGAAGCCAGTTGATCACACTATTTGAGGACAGCACATCCACACTGTTGGCATTGGTTTCTGTGATCGTGCCCCTGATCGTTTTCAGGAAGCTGATCCCATCATTTGCCACCAGCTTCACCCTGGATGGGGTTGGCATATCCTCAATCTCAATCTGATCCACCATGACCACCCCGGCCCATTCCAGCTGGTAGGTGCTGGCATTCTTCCATTCCAGGGTGATGGTCACATCATTCTCTCCTGTTAGGCTTGGAATGTTCTGCAGCCAGGTATCAAAAGCACCACCATCATTGATGAGGTGGCATGTGAGGGTGCTGGAGATGATTCCCTGGTAGGGTTGATCCGGTTCTCCTTCGTAGCTGAGATCAAAGCCTGGGACTGCGCATGTCAGATCCTGCTCAACTGATGCCCCTGCATAGTTGTCATCAAAGATGCTGATCCGGTACTCCTGACCATCTATGTCATCAAATTCTGCTGTGAATCTTTTTGCCATCTCAGAAATTTCTCACGCGGGTTCTTTGGTCACTGGCTCTCTCATTGGTCAGCAGGATATCCTTGCCAGAGATCCTTCCTGTGATCACCACCTCCTGGGGGCCTCTTGATCCTCCAGCCATATCCAGGAAGCGCCCCATCTTCTCAAATGGAATCACCGCTTCTTTCCCAGATGGGTTGTCCCCGATGAGAGCGAGCTGTGGCCCCAGGACCATTCCACCATCCTTGAGCTTCACCAGGCTGTTGAAGAGAGCATTCACTGTTGCCACACCAGCTGCTGCAATTCCTGCTGCAATCGGTGGAGGTGCTTTGGTAAAGGATTCCTTGATCACACCTGCCAGGGCTTCTGCCAGGAAGATGTTGATCAGCTTGAGCGCTGCTGACTTGACTGCCTTCACCTGCAGCTCACTGCTTTTCTTGGCTGCCTCTGCCTGGCTCATTGTGCCTTCCACCACAGCTTCAGTCAAAGCCTCCTGGCCTTGGCGCATGGTGGTGAACATGTTTTCAAAAACCGTCCCCAGCTGGGCTGCTGTTGCCTCCATTGCTGTGGCTGCTTCCACAGTCACTGTGCTGAGACCGTTGAGCTGTGCCACCAGTTCCATCACCTTGGTGCTGGTTGGTGTCAGGCCTGCTTCCAGGAGAGAGCTGATGGCTTGCTGCAGAGCTGAAGTCTTTGCCCCGATCAGATCAAAGGATCCACCAAAAGCCTGGGCCTGGAGATCTGCCACGCCCATTGCCCGCTGGAGATTCTCCATGATCGGTGCAATGCCATCCACTTCCTGGGCAGCTCTGGCCTGCTCCATGAGTTGTGCAGCCAGGTCAACTTCTCCCAGCTTGGCAGCTTCCAGGGCTGCCTTCTCATAGGCCTTGGCCATTGCATCCAGGTTGGCAACTTGATCACCGTCCAGGCTGAGCTGGGATGCAGCAGAATTCAGCTCATCAGATAGCTGGCCCATAAGATCACCCAGAGGATCATTGGCCAGGTTAAACTTGACTGGGATTGGGACTGCTGTTGCCGTTACTGCTCCACCGCCTGTGTCTGTTGATTCGCTGCTGCTTACTGGATCCAGGCCTGCATCTGATCTGGCCTCTGCCAGGCTTGCCTCTGCCCTCTGGATTTTTCCCAGGATGCCCACCCGCTCAGCTTCAAGCGCATTGCCCTCAGATGTGGCATCATTCACTTCTTTCTGTGCTGCTGTCAATTCCAGAGATGCTTCCAGCCTGCCACTGGTTCCGTCTCTAATTGATCCACCAGATTGCTTTGCAGCATTGGCAACACCTTCCTGGGCTTTGGCCAGTCTCAGCTCAGCATCTCTCAGCTTCTCAGTGGCCACCAGCTGCTCAGCAACCACATCCACCAGGGCATCACCAAATGCCTTTTGAATGGCTGCTGCTTTGACCTCTGCAGTGTAGTTGCCCACCGCTTTCTTCAGGTCTTCATATTTCGTTTTTTCAGAATCCAGATCCCCGAAGTAGTCAGGACTGATGGCCTTGAGATCATTCAGGATGGTTTTCCGCTTCTGCAGATCCCCTTCAAAAAGTCTGTATTCTTCAGCCAGGGCATTCACCTTGGCTGCCTCCTGGACATATGCTCCCTGGGCTTTGTCGCTGATCCCTTGGATCTTCTTCTGCACCCGGTTCACATCCTCGAAGGCACCAGCTTGATCCAGAAGTGCATACACCAGGATGCCAGCTGAAGCCACCAGAGCTGTCATGGGATTTGCCAGGAGGGTCAGGCTTCTGCTCAGGAGCTTTGTTGCTGTTTGGCTCTTGCTGATCATTCCCAGCATACCACCCAGGCTGCTCTTGAATGGCCCAATGGCAGCTGCTGCCAGGCCAGCCTTCACAATGAATCCCTGGGTGCCCTTGGATAGGTCGCTGAATCCAGCAGCCATCTTCTCAATGGTCTTGATGATGTCCAGCATGGTGGGTGCCAGGGCAGATCCAATGCTGATCTGCGCACCTTCCACTGCGGACTGCATCCGCTTCACAGCTCCCTCAGCTGTGTCATCCATAGTGGCAGCCATTCCAGCTGCTGCCCCTGCAGAATTCTCAAAAGCACCTGAGAGATCCTCCACCACTCCCATGCTGTCCAACAGGACCAGCAAAGCACTTTGGGCATTCCTTCCCACCTCATCCTGGGCTCCTCCCAGGGTCAGGCTTTCCTTGCTCAGTTTCTCCAGGGCAGCAGAAACATCACCCCCAGTGGCTCCCACTGTGGAGAGGATCCTGCGCAATGCCGTTCCAGCCTGGCTTCCCTTGATGCCATTATTTGCCATTGCAGCCAGCATTGCTGTGGTCTGCTCAATGCTCAGCCCAGCCTTCCTTGCAACTGGAGCCACAAACTTCATGGAATCCTGGAAGCTGCCCATGTCCAGGGCAGAGCTGGAGAAGCTGGCAGCCATCACATCAGTGACCCTGCCTGTCTCACTTGCATTCAGGCCAAAAGCTCTGAGGGTTGCACCAGCCACTTCAGCTGATTGTGCCAGGTCTGATCCGGTTGCCTGTGCCAGGTTCAATGTTGCCCCTGTGACCTTTGTGATCTCAGTTGCTGTGAATCCCAGCTTTGAAAATTCCAGCTGTAGAGCTGACACCTGGGAAGCGCTGAACCTGGTTGAGCTGCCCAGCTCCAGGGCATTCTCTTTCAGCTTCTTGAATTCACCAGCTGTGGCTCCAGAGACAGCCTTCACCTTTGCCATTGACTGCTCAAAATCAGCAGCCACCTTGAAGGAGGTAACAGCGATCAGCCCCAGTGGAGCTGTGACATTCCTGGTCAGATTGGCACCGCTTCTCTTCAGGCTCCTGGATGTCCTGCGCATGGAGCGCTGGGCCTTTTGCAGGCCGCTCTCAAAGCCATCAGCATTGAGATCAAGGAGGACACTCAGGAGGGATTGCCTTGCCATTTCTTCAGGTATTCAATTTGATCAGTGGTGGGTATTGATGTGTGCTCTGTTGCTTTTGCATATGGGTTGAAATCGTTGGGCTTGTAGGCCTTGGATTTCTGTGATCGCTGGGTGTTTGCAACCAGGGCCATCATCGCTGATGTCCTGGCCCAATGCCTCTCTTCCTCGTGCTTCAATCCTTTTGACCAGCATCCGAATTCAGCCAGGGTCATCCCCCAGAACTGATCAGGAAGCAATCCCATTGAGAGCCCCAGGGAATAGAGCTCACGCCAGGTGCTGATTGATGCTCCCTCTTCTACTTTCCCGCAGTCTCAGACTCAGGATCATTGAAGCCCAATGCATCACTGATCTGGGAAGCGTATGCTGTGATGGCATCTGGATCAGCCAGGACCAAAGCAGCAAAGCGATCAAAGGCCAGGCCTTCTGGCAGCTCCTTGCCATGATAGGCTGCTGCATTCTTCACTCCTGCCCAAAGCACAGCTGGCACGAATTCCAGTGCATTGCTTGTGGCAAAGTTGTCCAGATCAGCCAGCTCCATTTCTTGATCCTGACAAAGGATCCTGAAGCAGTTCATGTTGAGCAGAGCATCCAGGGTCATTGCCCCAGCTTTCACCTGCACTTCTCCTCTCAGTGTGTTCATGTGGTTCTATGGATGAAGCAAGGCCCAGCATTCCCAGGAAAGGGATGCCAGGCCTGCCAGGGTTGTTTCTTAGGATACAGTTGCTTCAGTGATCGGCCCTGTGTTCTCCAGGGTGATGCTGTAGGTAGCAATTTCATTCACTGCAGCTGTCTCCTCAAATGAGGTGATCACTGCATCAAAGCTCACCTCTTTATCACCTGTGACACCTGTGGTGAATCGCGCCTGATAATCTGCATCATCAGTGCCACCCAATGCCACAGAGCGGAGCTGCTGTGATCCTATGGTGTCATCATACTTCACAAAGCCTTCAGCTGTGATGGTTGCTGATTGGAGACCATAGAGCAGAGAGCGGGCACCGCTGTTTGCTTTAGTTGTCACATCAAGGGTCTCATTCGAGATGCTGAGGGTGGCAGTGTTTGCGCTGCCCACCAGGGTGTATGAAGTGCCACCATCGGTGCTGATGTACAGCCCCAGAAGGTTGGCCTTTACATTTCCAGTTGTTGCCATGTTTTAAGATTGGGAGGGTTCAAATTCATCTGTGCTGTCATCGCTGATCATGATCTCAAACTCTTCCACCTCTTCAGCTTCAGGTTCAGGATCTGGAAGGGGATTGCTCAGGTCAGTTGCCCAGCCTTTCTTCACCCAATCCTTGCCTGTTTTTTGTTGCACAGTCATCACTGTGCCCACCCTGGCATTGGTGGATTTGTTGTCTTTCAGGATCTCCAGCTTCATGCCGCGAACTTCACCCGATCAGATCCCCGATCAGGTAAACCCTGGCAACAATCATCTGCGCTGATGGGCCTGGAATTCAGATGCGCACATGTAGATGGAATCACCAGCAAAGTGATTCATGTTGAGCCGCTCAAATCGGATGCCCTGGAAGTTGGTGCTGCCCATCGTTCCAGAGTAATTGTCCAGGCTGGTCCTGATCCGCTCTGCAATGGTGAATGCATCCAGGGCACTCTTGGCATAGGTGGTCAGATCAAGCTCCACAAAATCATCTGTGCTGGCTGCTGTCTTCGTTGGATTGGCTTCCACATCATTGATGGTGATCATGATTGCTGGCAGCGCTTCTTCCTGGTTCAACTGAACAGGGAAGATCCTGGTGCCCACATACTCTGTGATGCGTGAATCAGCCAGGAGGTGGTTGATGATGTCCCCGATCATTTCAAATGGGATTGCAGGATGTCATCAAATGCATCCATCAGCTTCTTCCTGATCTTCTCATTTGCCTTCTTGTACTTGTTATCAAAAGCAGTCCGAATGAATGGCTGTGCTCTTGATCCTGGGTGTTCAATCTCCCTGGTGATCACCTCATCAGCTTCACCGAAAATCCGGAAGGGTTTCTTTGTGCTGGTTCTTTTGCCTGCAGCTGTTCCCAGCTCCACCAGGTGAGCATATCTGCCACCCACACGGCCCTGCCTGGCTGATGGTCCGATGCGTACCCTGGCATGCACTTTGCCTGTCCCGCTGGCTGTATTGGAAACCCGGTACACCCTGACAGTGATGCTTTTCTTCAGCTCTCCAGTCTTGCCCACTGGTGCCAGCTTTCTCATCTCTGTGGCAATGGGTGTGCCAGCTGCTCTCATGGCGCTGGTGAATACCTTCTTCAGCTTGTCTGGATCCAGGGCAGCAAGTGCCTGGATGTGCTTCTCAAACTCTGCAGGCTTGATGTCAAATGTTGCTGTGCTCTTGAATCCTGCCATCAGTCATTGTCTCTTGCCACCGCTGTGATTCTCAGACCTTCTTGCCTTCCAATCTCAGCAATGGCTGTCACCTCATAGGTGTCTGATCCATAGCTGATGCGGTGTGTGGTTTTCACATCAGATCTGAAGCGGATGGTGAACACCTTGGTGGCCACTGTCACCCGCTGATCTGCTTCTTCTCTTTCCTTCGCTCCTGGATCCCGGACCTCTGCCCAGACTGTTGCCAGGAGCACATATGCATTGCCCCTCTGGTTCCAGCTGTCTGTGCTGGATCCTCTCTGTAGGATGGAGATCCTTCTATCCAATCGCCCTGGCTCCATCAGAAAGTGCTGGGCTTGAATTTGTCCATCAGGAACTTGGCCCCATGCACCAGGGGAGCTGACTGCACCCCCACCAGGACATCCTTCCTGTGCTCATACAGATGACCAATGATCAAAAGCATGGCGCTCTTCAATGTCTCTGGCACTGTGGTGTATCCGGCATCACCAGCGATCTGGACAGCATTCAGCCGATCATCCACCTCTGTGGGCAGGTCATCGAATTGCACCCGCATTGGGTGGCTCTTCACATCAGAATTCCAGTGTGTGCCTGAATAGGTCTGCAGTGTGTTGTTGGTGTCATAGTATTTCACTGTGAGGATCCTGATCCCAGGTCCCACATGGATCTTCATCACGCTGCTGAAGTGGTCTGCATAGTAGGTGAAGCCGCAGCTGGACAGGTATTGCCCAGTGTACTCTTCCACAATCTCTCCTGCTGTGCTGATCAGGGAGGTGATCAGTGCATCCTCATCACTGTGGTCCACCCGAAGGTGAGCCTTGGCAGTGGCCAGGCTGATCACATCTGTGAATGTGGTGGTGGATGTTCTTTCCAGTTTCATGAGATCATGGGATGTGAAAAGGGGGGCCAGCTTGAATGCCAGCCCCCTTTCTCATTGGTTAGCCTCAGACAGTTGTTGGTGTCGTGTTAGCTGTCAAGCCTGCGAGGATCCGACCTGATCCCACGCGACGAATAGCACCGTCTGCATAGTAGTCAGCGATCAAGCGCACCTGGCCCTTGTGAGCGTCTGTGTATGGGTCCACAGTGACATCCAAGCCACCGAAGACTGCATAAAAAATATCAGACGGATCCAGGAAAAGGATTGGCCGGATTGACAGTGTATCATCCGCATCTGAAATCCCGCTGAAGTAGGTATCCGCAACCACAGTCTGCTGCTTCACATTGGTTGATGTGAACACAGGGAAGCCCAGCACATTGTTGTTCAAGTTTGCCACCTGGCCACCTGCACTGGATTCAACTCCCTTCAAATAGGAAGCCATTGTGGGATCCATGAGAAGGGCCAAACTCTGGCCTGCTGGATTCTGACTCAAGAAGCCACCCTCATGGCTGAGGATATCTGCAAAGTCAGTGGCTGATGCACTGGTGGCAGATCCCACAGATCCATTGGTGATCTTGCTGGCAGCTGCGAGCTGTCCAAAGATGTCAGAGATGATGTCCTCATCCAGCTTGTTGGCAATGGCGTTGGCCATGTCAGCCTGGATCACTGCATCAAGATTGGCAGCAGATTGCACCAACAGCTGACGGGTCAAATCCATGCGCATTGCAAAGCGCTTTGGGCTCAACGTCACTGCACCGAAGTCACCATCAATGTTGTTGACTGTTGCTCCTTCTCCTGTTGCTGTGGCATCCTGATTTGGAAGCACTGGAAGCACCACATCACCCTGAGCCTGGATGCGGGTTGCCCCCATCTGCTCAATGATTGGTACTGGTCGCAAGCCTGCAGCCATTGCAGCCACATCCTTGCCAATGATCCCGGACTGGCCCTGCAAAGTGGCTCCACCTGTTGGTGATGTCTCGGTGCCATATGGCTCATTGGCTCGGCCCTCCATGAGGAAGGATGGCAGGGTGAGATTGCCACGGGTGGTCTTGCCCATTTTGGCCATCTCTGATCGGCCCTCCTGGGCCATCTCAGCTTCCAATCCTGTCAGCTGGCCCTTGTTCACAATGTCACTGATGGCCTTGGACATGCTGAAGCTCTTGCGGACTTCCTGCACCTCCTTTTCTTGAGACTTGGATGCTGGAGCTGCTGCTGCAACATTTCGGAGAAGGATTGATTCCGTCTCTTCTGCTTTGGTGATCTTCCCATCCAAGGTCTTCACCTCATCATGGATCTCTGCCTGGCGGGTTTCCTCTGCCTCTGTGAATTCGCGCTCCTCGGAAGTTGCAAGATCCACAGCTGCCTGGAGCTCTTCCACCAATGTGGCCCGCTGCTCCTTCATTTTAAGACTGTTTTTCATTTTGTCATTTTGTAGATAGCCAGCTGCGCTTCTGCTCGGTCCCGAATTGAGGTGGCAGCAGGCTGGGTTGGTTGTTCTTGTTGGGACCTTATGGATGCAGTGGCCTCCTGGTATGCAGGGAAAACCACTGGGGAGATGTCATGAAGATTGACTGCCTTGATGGTCCGGAGATCCCTCCCATCTCGTTGTGTCCAGTCATCCTCTTTGATGGAGAAAGCAAATGAGCTCTGATTCACCAGGCCCTCTCTGAGGTTGATCCCCAGATCCTGGGCATAGGATTGATCTCCCAGCTTGAATCTGTACTTCAGGCCTTTCTCATCAGTCCACAGCTCCAGGTTGCCTTCCCCTCCTCTGTTCCGTGCCAGGATCTGGTTTTGATCATGGTTGAACAGCGCTGCCACATCCAGCTGAGGATCAGCCAGGGCAGCATCAAAAGCACCGCGCTCAATGCGCTCTGTAAAGGGTCCCAGGTCAGCATCTGTATCAAACACTGCTGCATATCCTTCCACTGTCTTTCCATCTCCTTCTTCGCCATCTCTGGCTTCAACATTCATGGTCAGATATCTGCGCTCTCTTTTGGTTTCGTTTGGTTGTTCCATTGTTCTCTCTGATTGTTTTTGGATCAGCTCATTCACCGCATCCTTCATGGTGCCTTCCCCTATGTCCAGGATCACACCCCACTTCATTGCAGCCACCACTCCAGCGATATTGGAAAGGGTCGGGCTATCAGCTGGGAATTGAGATCCATCACCTGCATGCCTGGCAGCCCAGGCTTCTCTCTCCTTGATCCAGTCCAGGACAGAATCAGTCTCTGATCCGTCCCTGGCTTTCTCCCAGAGCTGGTATGCAGCATTGCCCCTGATGTTGCCACCAGCCTTCCAGATCTGCGGATGCTCTTCCTTGATCCGTTCTGCATAGCTGTGATCAAACTGGGGCCGCTCACTGTTGCGAAGTGACACCTTGAGATCCTGTCCTTCTGTTGGAAAGTCTGTCATGCCTCTGAGCTGTTTGAGGTGACACTGGCTGCATAATCTTCCATGCTGGACACTGGCAGCTGATTGACCTGGACCAGGTGGAGATCACCTGATGGGCCAATGGGATTGAGTTGCTCCTGGGCTCTGACTTCATTGATGCTCATCCAGCCACTTTGCAGGGCTGTCCTGTACAGATCAGATCTGCTGGAGGTGTCACCCCTCAGCAAGCTGTTCAGATCAAAGCGAGGGATCACCTGGCCTCTCTCTCCTTCTCTCAGGAGCTTGGCTGTGATCTCATCCTCAATCCTTCGCACCCAGGGCACCAGGGTGTGCTTAACATATTGGAGATCTTGATGCTCTGCCCCGTTGTATGTCACGTTGGCTTCCAGTCCTATCATGGAGCTGGGCACCTGGAAGATCCTGGCCACCTCCTGGGCACCGTGCACCCGCACTTTGATGTACTCAGATTCAGCCATGCTCACCTTCATGGGCTCATACTTCAGACCATGTTCCAGGATCGCCACTTCATGAGCATTGCCCAGGCCTCCATGTGTCTGCTGCCAGGACTGTCTCAATCTCTCATACTGATCATTGGTGAGGGTGCGATCTGTGGACAGTACACCACCCACATTCCCTCCTGATCCATAGTACCTGGAAGCAAATTCTTGTGCAGCCATAGCCAGGCCAATGCCTTCCATGTGCTGTCTGATTGGTGAGATCCCCCTGAAACATTTGATGATCAGCAGATCCTCTGGGAAGATTGGACCATCCAGATCCCGGTGGGTGTATGCCAGCTGACCATCAATGTTGTGCTGCTTCATCTGATCAGCTGTGAGCAGATGCAGCTGGACTGGTCTGCCTGTGACTGATCCCCGCTCAATCAAGGCAAAGCCCTTGCCATGAATCAGGGCATCTGAGATCATCAGCTCCCAGAAATCAAAAGCTGTCATGCTCTCACTGGGGCTGCTGTTCAGCAAGCTGTACACTGGATGATCACTGGCCACCTCTCTGAGCGATCCATCCACCCGGTGCAGGTGGAGATCCAGGGAAGCAATGCTGGATGCAATGAGCCTCACACAGCTGTACACAGCGCTGAGAGCCATTGCCCCTTCTTCAGAGACACTCACCCCAGCTTTGGTGCCCAGCCCCAGGAAGGCTGCAAACCTGGAAGGGGCAACAAATTGCCCCCGCTGTTCACTCTCCTGCTTGGTCTTTTTGGATGGGTTGCCGAGGATCCGGCTGATGATACTCATGGCCGCGAAAATCCCCAGGGGGGATCCCGTTCCTGGTAAACCCTGGCAACAAAAAAGGAGCCCTTTTAGGCTCCCTTTTCTGCTCTCTCCAGATCCGCTCTGTGGATCTCAAATGATCCCTTGATGTAGGGCTCATCTTTTCGGCTCAGATAGTTCATCAGTGTGCCATATGCGCACCCGATCTCTGGCCTTTTATCCAGCAGCACCTTGGCACTGCTGTACACTGTGACCTCTTTTGGATCACAGCTGTTGTCAATTAAGATCAGAACCCGCTTCTGCATGGGTGCAATTTAGGGCCAGAAGCCATGCAGCTTGATGGCTGCTCATGATCCTGGAAGGTTCTCAATGACAGCCAGACGGTGATCAACCCAGCCTGTCTTGTAGGGCAATGCGCTGTGCATGATCACACGATCCAGAAAGTCCTTGACCACATAGGTGCCATCACTGCTGCCAAAGCCCTCACCTTCAGGCCAGGTATCTGCCAGCTCTTCAGCAACTTCAATGGCAATGGAATGGAGAATTACTGAACGCGAATGACTTGCACTGCACCGTTCGGCGCAATCGCTCGAATCAAGGGGCTGCCGCTCAGCTGAGCGCGGGGCAGCACCAGCCCGGCAGTGGCATTGGGCCAATTCCATGTGAGTCGGCCTTGCAGGTCGTATACCCGGATGTGGC
>Ga0208767_1000763_pt1 | contig 26394 bp, 40 predicted proteins | sample VirMetDEL_Mar_21_FD_184514 | JGI IMG/M metagenome (GOLD analysis project Ga0208767, IMG submission 184514) | Aqueous microbial communities from the Delaware River and Bay under freshwater to marine salinity gradient to study organic matter... | ecosystem: Environmental > Aquatic > Marine >... | reverse complement strand
GATGGTGTCTATTGGATGGCTAGAGATGGCTTCTATACTTACTCAGGATCAGTTAAAAGATTAGTTTGTAGCGTATTAAATTATGTATTAGATGATATTAATACTACTCAATCATTTAAAACATTAGCTTTTACTAACAGAGAATTTAATGAGGTTGGTTGGTTCTATTGTTCTTCTTCTTCTGAAGAGATAGATAGGTATGTAACTTATAACTACCTAGAAGGTGCATGGAGCATAGGCAATCTATCAAGAACAGCATGGATAGATGATGGTGTATTTGAAAAGCCTAGAGCTACAGGTAAAGACAGCGATGGTGATGGCTATGTATATATACATGAAAGCACTGATGATGATGACGGATCACCTATGGATAATGTTTTCATAGAGTCTGGTGATATAGATATAGAAGAAGGTAATCAACTGGGTTTTGTTAGCAGAATTATTCCAGATGTTAAATTTTTTGGTACAACACCTACAGATGGACAGATCAATTTTGTATTAAAAACTCGTAACTTTCCTGGAGAAAGCTTAACAACTAATTCAACTAACAATATTACAAGCACTACTCAACAAACATTTACTCGTGCTAGAGGCAGACAGCTTGTTCTTAGAGTTCAATCAGATGATGATGCAGCAACAGGATTAAGAACTGGTTTTAAATGGAGACTAGGTGCAAACAGGATTGATATTAGAACTGACGGCAGAAGATAATGGCCAAGCTTCTTGCAAGTAGATTACCTCAAGCAAGTGGTGAGGTTGATGCTAATGTATTCAACAGATTAATAAGAATCCTTGAGTTAAACCTAGGAACATTCGATCCTAGCTCAACACCACAGTTTAATGATTCTCAAATTTCTACTTTAGCTTTTAACGTAGGTGATGTAATATGGAATACATCTATTGGTGTTTTACAAGTATATATAGGCAACCAATGGGTACAGTTACACACTCCGAAGAATCCACAAGGCTTCGAGACAACTGCATCACTAGGATCTGTTTCTGTTAAGACAGATGGAAACATATCAATTAATGTAACAACCTCATAAGAGATGATACATAGAAAAAATGGTACACTTAAAACAATATTGTATATAATTTAGTTATGAAGAAATCACACAAGAAAATTTTAAAAACATTAGGTGGAATAGCATTATTAAAAAAATTACTTCCTGGACTTAGAGATGATAAAGATTTTGATGTTTCAAGTTACATGAATGGTGGCATAGTTAATTTTTTTACTGGCGGTAGTGTTGGTGGAGGTACTGGTGGAGGTATGGATTTTGGAAAAATTGCTAGTGCTTTAGGTGGTTTAAGTGGGGGAGATGAAGAAAATAAAGCCATGCAAGGTTTTTCTATAGGATCATCTGACATAAATACTCCAGATATAAAACCTGGTAATCCTGAAGCTGTTGATGATGCTCAAAAAGATTTTAATAAATTTCAACAAAGTTTAGAAAGAGATACTTCTGTTCAGCTTGCTGATGGTGGTATAGCTGGTTTTGCAAATGGTGGAATTTTGGATATAGATTTTGAAGATGATATTTTTGAAGACAAAGATTCTTTTGGTTTATCAAAATCTGTAGCACCTGAATATGATGCTACAACTGGAAAATATGTATTGAATGGTAAAGAATATGACTCTATTTCAGATGCTGCAAACGATACAGAAAATATTAATGAAGCTATTAGAAAAACAAAAGCAGGAGAAATGGCTAATAGATTTGAGCAAGCACAAAGTTTTATGCCAGAAACCTATGGTCAGACTGAAGGTCAAATGATCAAAGGAACAGGAGCATCAAAGGTTGACATACAAAGATTTAGAAGGGGTGGCATGGCCAATGAAAGAAGGGCTGAAGATGAAAGAGAGTTTAGGTTTAATGATTATATGTTTGATGATTTTGATTTTAGTGATATAGACTTTGGTGACTTTGGTGGAATTATAAACCTACCAGGTGGAGGTGGAGGATATAGCTATACACCACCAACAGAAGAAGAGATTGCAGAACAACAAGCAAAACAAGCAGCAGCTAGATTAGCAAAAGGTTATGGAGGATCAGGTGCAGCAGGTCGTAGTAGTTATGGCTTTCAAACTCCTGGAGCATCTATATCTATTGATGCTAGAGATGAAACACCAGATGCTTACAGATTCTACCCTAGTGAAGTATCAAAACTTTATTCACAAATGAAAGGCACACCTTTCTCACCATTAGTAGCACCTCCTAAAGAAGCTACTTATGTAGATGATCTACAACCAAGAAGAATAACCAGTCAGTTATATGCGGCTGACGGTAAATTTGTAGATAGAAGCGAATTAATTACAGGCCCAGGTGGAGAGCGTGGCGACAAGATACCAGCCATGTTAAGTGATGGTGAGTTTGTTGTTAATGCTGAAGCAGTTAGAGGTATGGGTGTGGCAGCAGGTGCTAACCCACAAGACGAATACGAACAACGCCTAGAGGGTGCACGTCAAATGTATGCTCTACAAAAAGAAGGCGAACAAATGATGAGGAAATACAGATAATGGGAATATTTAGTAGCAAAACTAAAACAGCTCCACCAGCAGATGTAATAACAACTCCAGAAACAGGTTATTCTTTTATATCTCCTTACATGGAGGACTACTCAAGAAGACTTCTTGCTTCCTACTTTGGCTCTCCTGGTGAATACGAAGGACTAATATCTCGAGCTAGAGATATACCCATAGAACAAACAGCAGGTCTTACACCATTACAAATACAAGCACGTCAAGCAGCAGGTGGTTTAGGAGAATTTAAACCTTATATAGAAGATGCTGGTAGATTATACGGCAGACAAGAAGATGCACTAGATCAAGCTATGGGCTTTGTGCCACAGGCTCAAGCTGGTATTGAAGAAGGTATGGGCTTTCAAAGAGAAGGATCTGATTTAGCAAGAGGTGCTGGAAGATTCTCAGATGCAGCAGAAAGAATGATAGGTACAGGAGCTGATACTGTAGCAGGTGGTATAGGTGCATTACAAAGAGCAGAACAAAGTGCAATGGGTGCTACTCAAATGTTTGATCCTAGTAGCTCATCTGCTTTTTATAATCCATACGAAGATCAAGTAGTACAACAAACATTAGAAGATATAAACAGACAATCAGCAAAACAAGACATAGGACTACGTGATAGAGCTGTATCCGCTGGTGCCTTTGGTGGATCAAGAGGTAGGATAACTCAAGAAGAATTAGCAAGACAAACAGGAAGAGGGGCCGCTGAAGCAGTTGGTGCTCTTAGAAGTCAAGGATTTGGCAGAGCTCAAGATGCTGCAAGACAATCCTTTGAATCACAACAAGGTAGACAAGCTGGATTAGGTCAAATGCAAGCAAGTTTAGGCGGACAACAAGCAGCTATAGGTGGTCAGCAGGCCGCACTAGGTAGTCAGATGGCTGGTCTAGGTCAACAACAAGTACAAAGAGGACAAGCCCTAGGTGGTTTTGGTTCTAGCCTTATGCAAGGTGGACAACAACTAGGTGGCTTAGGTCAATTAGCTAGTGGTATGGGACAACAGTTTGGTCAGATAGGTCAAGGCATTGCAGGTCTAGGACAAAAAGGACAAGGAATGCTAGGCAACCAAATCAATATGTTGAATCAACTCGGTCAGCAAGGTCAAGCAACTCAACAGGCTGCACTATCAAGACAGTTCCAAGGAGCACAACAACTTGCGAACGAGCCAATGCAAAGACTACAACAAGGTCAAGCATTACTTGCTGGATCACCAATGGGAGGAATCTCTGGTGGTACTGGTACAAGTGCTTATCAACGTGGCTCTTATCAAGAGCCAAGCACCTTCTCTAAATTACTTGGTGCTGCAGGAACAGCTGCAACCATATATGGTGCTGCAACTTCTGATGTTGAATTAAAAACTAACATTAAAAAGATTGGTGAAGTTGAGCCTAACATTGGTTGGTACACATGGGATTGGAATGACAAAGCCATAGAGCTTGGAGCAGAATCAGAACCAACAGAAGGTGTCCTAGCTCAAGAAGTATTAGAAGTTAAACCAGATGCAGTAGTAGTTAAAAATGGTTACTATGCTGTTGACTACGCTAAGGTATTGTAATGCAAGGAATAACGTCAGGCATGGCTCCAATGCTTCAAAGAAATGAAGAGGAAGTTCTTAAACAAATGTTAAAAGACAGAGCTCTTTCAGAAATAGAAGAAAGATTAGGAATTAGAATACCAAGAGATAAAGAAGAATCAGAAGAAGCTTTAATAAATAGAGCTTTAGGAATGACAGGAAGACCAATAAGTAAAAGAGGTGATGAATTTATTTATGGTGATGATGATGGATTAAGTTTTTATATAAATCCAGAAACAAATGGTGGCGGACTTAGATACAGTAAAAAATTTGCTGATGGTGGCATTTCTAATTTAAAAGACGGTGGCTTTCCCGATCTAACAGGTGACGGCAAAGTAACTCAAAAAGATATTCTTAGAGGACGTGGCATAGAAGGATTTGCTGATGGCGGTGAAGCAGGGACAAAATATTTCGGTAGAGATGGTTTAATTTTTGATCCATATAATCCCTTAGATTATGCGATGGCAATTCCAGGTTTGGGATTAGCTGGTGCTGGAATAAAAGCATTAAGCACAGGAAATAAAATGAGAAAAGCTGCTAACGCAGCATCTAAACTTTCTAATCCAGTAACAAATACAGCAGCTGGAGGAGCTCTTGCTTATACCATTGGAGATGCAATCAAAGAAGGCTTGAGCGAAGATTACACTAATCCTAGTGTGGCTTATATTGATGAAGATTCTGGAAATTATTTTTATTATGATCCAGTAGATGAAGATTATTATTTATTTGAAGATAACGAAGTGCCTGAAGGCTATACGTTGGAGCAATAATTATGGCATTAAGAGATAGATTAGCAAAATCAGGAATAACATCTTTAATTAAAAAAGTTAAGCCTAAACCCAAACCTAAGCCCAAACCTAGTACAGCTATTACTAAAACTAAACCAGCATCTCCTAAAGTTATTCCATCAGAAATGGTTGCTCCTTTTGTTGGCAGTGGAAAAGTAATTCAATCAACCTTAAGAAGTATTGGTAGAAATCCAGGTAGACCAGAGGGAAGTGCAGTAACAGGTGCAATTAGAGCGGCTGGTTACGGTGGAGTTCCAGCGGCAGGTTTATATATGGGACTAACAGGCGATGATGAAAAAACTAAAGTTTCACCTCCTAAAGAAAAAGTATCAGGACTTAAAGAAGTTAATGATTCAGACGCACTAAAAGATATTCTTAAACAAAAAACCATGGAGATTGCAATGGAAGCAGGAAGAGAATCACCTGTATTCCTTGATTATGTAAAAGCTTTTCCATCAAGCTATATGGAAAAAGTTAGTAGAGATCCTGAGTTTGCAAAACAAATGATGGCAGGATTCTTAGCTATGATGCAACCAAGCGAAGGCTTTGTTCCAAGGAATGCTATCTCTGACTTTGGTCAAGCTGCTATGGAAGAGGGTGCAAGACAAGAAGATGCAATGACAGATCAAGAACAGTTACTAGCAATGAGTGATGAAGATATTAAAAAGTTACAAAAAATTCAAGCTGGTGCTTCTCCAATAGATCAAACAGCAATAGCTGGAGCAGCTGCTTTATTAGCTCAATTTAGAAAAGAACTAACAAACAAGAAAGATGGAAAGCTAACTGATCTTAATGGAAATGAAATAAATTTAATTAGTTTCTTAGCAATGTTTCAACAAACTGGCGGAGACATAACACAATTAGCTGAGATGATTGTAGCTGGAGAATAACAGTGCCTTTAGTGGTTCTTGAGGATGGAAGAAAATTATTTGTAGATAGTAATGATCCTAAAGAAATAGAAAAAGCAAAACAAAAATCAATGAAAAGAAAAAGAACTGGATCATCTGGTTCTTTAGCAGGAGACATAGGTAGAGGAATAGCTGCAGGTGTTGTCTCTATACCTCAAGGCCTTGCTACCATACCGACAACTGGTATTGATCTTCTATTTAATACAGAAGTAACTGACAATGTAAACGAATTTTTTGAAGGTATTAAACCTGAAGTAGAAGGTACTGCTGGTAAAACAGCACAAATGATTGCTCAGTTTGGTATACCTGGTCTTGGCACAGCAAGTGCTCTATCTAAATTAAGTAAAGCAAAACAACTAGGAGCTATAGGTGCAGTCGATGCTGCTGTAGCTACAGATGATGTTGATACTTTTGCTGACATGATCTTTGATAAAGAAAGTGACGAAGAAAGAATTAAGAATCTTGCAGGCAGAGATGCCGCAGCTGCAAGACTAAAAGAAAGAATGCAAGTGTTTGCTGAGACAGCATCATTTGTTTATGCTGCACCCAAGGTTGTGGGAGGAACTCTTAAAACAGCTGGTGTTGGATTAGATCTAATTGCACCTTACATGAGTGCATTAGCTAAAAAAGTTAGCCCAAATGAAGCTCTTGCTTCTGCAACCAAAGCAGATAAAAGTTTATTTGATTACTTAAGAAAAAACTTTAGTTACGGTGGAACTTTTGAACAAACTACAAAAAATAATAAATTAATATCAGATGTATTTCAAACACAAAAAGCTTACGCATCTAATCTTGGATTAGAGATAGCTGATGCTGGAGATAAGATAAGAAGAACAATGGAAGATGCTGTTACCAATGGTGGTAAATTAAATGATAAAGACTCTTTAGAATTAGTTAAATCTATATCAACTTATAGAGCACCTTTGCTTGCTGTTGAAAGACAGTTTCCTTCTTTAGCTGACGATGCAAAAAGAATTAAAGCAAAAGAACTTCAAGACGAAGCTTTAAAAAAGATTAAAAGTTTTGAAGGATCAGGAAACAAAATAGATTACGAGGCTCTAGGGATAGATCCTAATAATACAATATCTTCTATAGTTCAAAACAATAAAACAATATTTGAATTAGAACAAAAACTATTATTTGATTTAGTTTCTGATAGACCTACTGTTGCAGGTTTAACTTTAGATCAAAATTTTAAAGATGCGTTACTTAAAAACAGAGGTTTGTATGGAACAACTCTTTACAGAGCTATAAATGATTCTGGTTTTGAGCCATCTAAAGAAGTATACGATGCAGCTATTGATAAAATTAAAACAGTAGCAGGACTTGAGGGTGATCCTCTTGGAACATCTAAAGCAATACAAATTTTTGATGATATAAGAAATCCTAAAAACTCTTTAAACCCTCACGAAACTCCAGAGCTTTTAGTAAACAATATAAAAGGTGGCTTACTAAAAGGAAAAACATTAAAAAACTTACCTGAAGTTAGGGAAGCTTTAGGTGAGATAACTCCCCTTACATACAAAGAAGGATCTGAGTGGAGAAAAGCTTTAGTAGATGAGACTTTTGCAGCTACTTCTACTATATCTAAAATTGCTACTTCAGTAGGAAATATAAAAGTTTATGATGATATAAGATTAATTAATGATAATGCAAAACAATTAGGAACCACATCTTTTTTAAAGACTCCTGATCAATTAACAGCTGAAGGAATAAATGTATTAAAAGCTCCTGAAATAAATCCAAAGACAGGAAAACAAATTGCTCCTAAAAAAGATCCAAAGACAGGAAAAGAAATTCCTTCACTAAGAGATGAAGTTACAATAGACGGCGTTGATTATGTAAAATTTAATGACAAGCAAGGTGCTTTACAAGATACCTATGCACCAAAAGTTTTTGTTGATGCTGTTACAGGATCATCAAAAGATTTTATGAATACTATGCCTAACATTTTAAAAAATGTTTACAAGGGTTTGTTAGGTTTAAAAACAGTAGGACAATATAACAAAACCTTGTTATCTGTTGGTGCTCATATAAGAAACAATACAAGTGTCCCATTATTTGCTGCTATGAATGGAAACCTTGGGCCTTCTGCTGAGTTTACAAAAACTTTTCAAAAGTCTTTTGCTGGTGTTTTTGATCCAAGGCAAAAAACAAAATACAACAAAGATATTAAAGAAGGAAGAGAGTACGGTATTGTTGTAGGAAGAGGTACGCAGTTAGAAGAAATAGCTGACTTAGCTTCTTATGCTATAGAAGATGTTGCTTTGATGAAAAAATTACAATCAAACGGTCTTACAAATAAATTACAGAAAGCATTAAAACCTGTTGAAAGAATTTATACAGGATCAGATAACGCGGCTAGGTGGATTAATTGGAATGGCGAACAAGCAAAACTTACAAAGGTTATAGCTGACTCTACTGATGATGCCTTTATTCCTGTCAATGCTGCTAAGAATTTTTCTAATACTGATATTCAAAAACTTATTAGACAAGATGGTACTATCAATGTTGGTGAATTAAAATCTGTTAGCGATGATGCTTTAGATAAATTTATTAAAGCAGAGTCTGCTGACATAGCTTTGAATGTAACTCCCACTTACTCAAGAGTTCCTGAGATAGTAAAACAATTAAAATTTATACCAGTCATAGGTAACTTTACAGCTTTCCCTGCTGAGATAGTAAGAAATACTGGCAACACTATATCAAGAGGTATTAAAGAACTAGCAAGTAACAATGCAGAATTACAAAAAGTAGGAATGAGAAGACTAACGTCTGGACTAACTACTACTGTTGGAGTTCCAGCAGGTTTAACCGCAGCAGGTCTAGCCCTAACTGGTTCAAGTCAAGAACAGATAGACGCATATAAAAGATCTTTTGCTGCACCTTGGGAAAAGACTGCGACTATGATTCCAACCAGCACTGATGCACAAGGAAATATTACAGGATTTATTAATTACAGTTACACCAATCCCTATGATTATTTGCAAAGACCATTTAGAGCTGTATTAAATGCAGTTGCTACTGGCAATAGAAACGAAGCTAGTCTACTAAGCATAGCAAGTAATGCAACAATAGATTCAGTAGGAGAAATGGCAAATCCTTTTTTATCTACAAGTATAGGTGCTAACGCCTTGCTTGAAGCACAATCTGGTCAAACATCAACAGGTAAAATTATTTATAACGAATCAGATTTATTAGGTGATAAGGGTTTAAAATCAATGATTCACGTTTTTAATTCTATAGCACCTACAGCACTGCCTTTTTCAGTACAAGTTGATGCAGAAGGAACACAGATAGTTCCTAAAGATTTTGTAACAGCTGCAGCCTCTGTCTTTACAGGAGAAGAAGATTTAATTAGTCCAAAAGGAAAACCTATTGATGTAGCAGAGACAATGGTACAAGCTTTCTCTGGTATTAAAGTTGTTAAACCACAGCTAGAAAGATCTCTGTATTACAAAGCAGCAGAGTCTAAGAGAGCTATAAGAGAAACAACTAATGAATTTAATAGATTGCTTAGATCAAATAACAGAAGAGATGCAGAAAGTTTTGTTAAAGGTTACATCAATACAAACAAAGACAGATACAATTCTTTAAGAACTCTTTACACAGCTATAGAAGATGCAAGAACATTAGGAGTTCCTGATTATGCTATTAGCGAACAGTTAAAGATTGCTAAGGTAGCTAACAGAGACTTGGTTATGCTAGGTATATTTAAACCTAGTGAAGTTAATCAAGATGTACTTAACTTTGCTTTACAAGGAACAGATATTAAAGCACCTCAAGAAGTACCTATTGGAGACTTGGCTTCTGCTTCAATAGATTTAACTGGACAATCTTTACAAGGACAGTTTGAAGCACCTAATCTTGCTCAACCTAGCAGAGCATCTCAGCTACTAAGAGAAGAAGAAGAAAAGAAAATACTAGGAATCTAATTTGTACAACAAATACGGAGCAAAGAAAGTAAGACTCGATGGCTATACCTTTGATAGCAAACTTGAGGCAGCTCGATACAATCATCTTAAAGAACTAGAAGATAAAGGCCTAATCTCTGACATAGAAGTACACCCACCCTTCCCATGCTTTGTTAATGAAAAGAAGGTATGTCTTTACAAGGCTGACTTTAAATATAAGAACATCAATGGCGATGAGATCATAGAAGATACCAAGGGTATAGAGACACCTATGTTTAGATTAAAGAAGAAACTTGTTGAAGCTTTGTATCCAGGCGTAGAAATTATAGTAATAAAAAAAGCTAAAGCTTAGAAAGGCACGCCTGTTTCAACCCAAGGTCTGATACTCTTGATCGTACCATTCATTAATCTCTTAGCAGAAGCACACTGTTCTAGTAATTCTTTTGGAAAGCCACTGTTGATTACTTCTATCAGCTCCTCACTAGAGTAAAGGTTGTCGCCAGTAGATTCTTTCTGACTAGCTACGTTAATAAACTTAAACCCATCTTTCTCATACATAACAAAGTTATCATCCTCTTCGATCATGGTTGCTGGTATTAGCTCTGGTATATAGTTATGTCTTGGACATCCCTTAGTCTGTCTATCCTCGCTGATTCCTTTGTCATGTTGAGAGCAATGCCAATGCCCCCCACCCTTGTTAATATCAACACTAGCAAAGCGACATGATCTGCAATGAACTTTCTCAGGTAAAGATCTGCCAAGATATGCGGCCCTTTCTTTAGCAGACATAAAGCTACGTATTCTGTAGTCAGTCTCGGGTATGTTGTTGTCAGGTGGCGTATTAGTTTTCAATACATGCTCTGCTTTTTCCATAAGCATTTCAAACTTTAAGTAATCAAAGTCAATAACTTCTGTATACAAAGCTGAATTGTTTTTGTTGTAAACGATAGCTATGCAATGATCCATTTTAAAAAGTCCCATGTACAAATGAATCTGTGCGTCATACTCTTCTGACCAAGCACAATAACTACCTAGCTTTTCTAAATTTTTAAAACGATTGTCGTTAGCTGTTTTAAACTCTAACAGATAGGGTATGTTTTCTTTCAAGCCTGGTAGGTTTCTAGCGACACCATCTATGTGTCCTTTGACATGCCCTCCAAGAGCCTCTGTTTTAAATTGCTTACCATCCTTTTGAACATCATAGATAATGGCTCCTGGTATCTTACGTAGCTTCTCAATCAAATGATCTTCTACTACATTGCCTAGGTCTAAAAGTCTAAGAACTCTTGGCTCCCATTCATCGGGCATGAGCCAGCGGTATCGCATCCAAAGGAGCCTTTGATTTGGATTGCCGATACCACTGATACCCAAATAAAACCTTTGGTGTCTCTCAGTATTTGTTTCTACTTCATCAAGAAGATGATTGATTGTCATTTTGTTTTTCCTAATAATTTATCTATACAATCATCCAATATTGGTTTTACAGCTTTGTAGGATTTTTCATTTTTTCCAATGCGACCAACATCTAAAGGGTATTTATGGTGTCGTTGTGCTGCAAAAAAAATATCAGCTAACTTCTCACATAAATTTATCTCTAATTCTTTTTTTAAAACACTTTGCATATCAACATCAACATCAGTCAATACTTCATCTGCTAGTTCTACTAATTTAGTTTTGTTCATAATAATATCTCCTCGTTTTGTTTTGTTCTGATCCCTATAACATTCTCATACTTGCCCTGCTTTTGTAAGACAATCTCTGCTATGTTCTCAAAGGCACCACTGTTTATTAATTCAGCGGCCATCCATGGTTGCTTGGGCGATCCCCACTTCTCTGCTATCTTCTTCCACTTACGTACTGCCATGTGGTGTGCTTTGGGATGTCCAAACATCAACGGCATTTTCTTAGGGAAAAATTCATTCTTAACTGTAAAGATTACTTGACAATACTCACTGCCATTCTGTGATTTGGTTACTGTTGCATAGATGTCAGTGACAGGTTTGTATCTAGGCTTGGCCTTCTCTCTCTCATCAGACAAGACAGCTTGTCTCTCTGCCTTAGTTCTCTTAGCAACTTCTTTTTCTTTCTTAGTCTGTAGTTCTTCAAACTTTTTAGATCCTTCAAACTCTTGACCACACTCAATACATTTCTTAGCTGAGGGTAAGTTAATTGCACTACAGTTAGAACATATCTTAGGATGGTATCTAGCTGGAGCTGACTGATCAGGTTGTATCTCATCAAGACAACCATGCCTAGCTACATTTTCTCCATAGTCTAGTAGTAGGCAGTTGTCTTTCTCCTCGTGCAGTCTCATCCCCCTTCCGCACATTTGAACAAACAAGCCAACGCTTTGTGTTGGTCTAAGTAATGCTACGCAGTCAGCTCTTGGAGCATCCCAACCTTCAGTCAGCACACCCACATTACATATAGCATGTATAGATCCAGCGTTGAATCTTTTTAATACATCTTCTCTTTTATCTTTTGGTGTCTCACCTGTAACGCATTCAGCTTCGATCCCATAGGTCTTCAAGCATTGAGTCATTTTCTCTGCATGTAATACTGATACACAAAAGAATACTGTAGCTGTTCTACCTTTGGTATAAGCGTTATCAATCCAGTCGTTAATAACCTGTAAGATCGTATCATCGACCATAGCTATTTTTTCTAGTTCGCTTTCCTTAAAGTCTCCATTCTTAAACTTTAATGCAACAGCTCCTGCATCAATGATGGCATCCTCATTTACAGCATAGGCTGATAACCTACACAAAAATCCATTACGGATCAGCTCAGGTATTGATACTGAATAAGCTAGTCCTTTAAAGAAATGATCTTTACGATTGCCATATATATAACCTTGTCCCATACGATATGGTGTGGCAGTACAGCCCATAACCTTCATAGGATTCCTGTCTGATAGGGTTGTTATAATCTTCTTGTATCTAGTATGAGAGCTTGGCGGTACGTTATGTGCTTCATCTATGATCATGTAATCAAAGCTACCGACAGCATCTAATCTCTTGGGTGATGCTAGGGTATCTCTACTTGCTATAAGGATCTGTGAATCTATCTCAAAGCGTTTCATCCCTGCTGCCAATACACCCACTGGAGCATCGGGCCATACAGTTTTAAGTTTAGTCTCTGCTTGTTCTACTAATTCTTTTCTATGAGCCATAACCAAGAACCTAGCTGTAGGATCTTTGGCTAGTATCTCTTTAATAAAATGAGAAAAGATAATGGTTTTACCAGCAGCCGTTGGCAGTACGATCAAAGCATGATCCTCTGCTGGACGATTGGCAAACCAATGGTGTAGGGAATCTATTGCATCCCTTTGGTAGTATCTAAGTTTCAATGTAGTATTTTTATTTCTTCTACGGGATCTTCTGTGATTGGTTTTTCAACTCCCATTATGTCCATGTGATCTTGTACCATACTTAGTATTAACTCTAAGGCTTCTTTTTGTGTGAAAGAAAACTTAAAGGTAAGATCAACAGCAAATCTTGTTAGTGTAATGATTGCTGATCGTGAGTCTAATTCTTTCATTGACCAACCATCAACACATTGCTGCACGTCATCAATAACTGTGTTGCAAGTTTTACTGTCTAAATATTCTATAAATTTTTCTTTGTCTGTCATCTTTAGTATCCACGTTTAATAATGTTAATTTAGCTTCCTTTACTACAGTATCTAACCCAGAGGGTAGGCTGTCAAAGTTTTGATCTAAAGAATCTAATAGTAATGTCATTGATTCTACTAAAGCATTCGCTTCTCTTTTATCTATTGCCATTATTTTATTCTCCATAGTCGATATGAATTATCTTCTATTTTTCTTGTAAGAACTTTTATTCCAACCTCACTTGCTCTAGCTCTTAATCTATTGCATTTATTTAGATTACATACAACTGAGTCTCCAACCTCCATACTTTTTAATAACGAAGTTACTGTCTGAGGTATGGGAACATCTTTTTCTATTTTTAAATCCATATATTTCTCCAAAAATACATTAGGGTATACAATAACCCTAGGTGCGAGGAGTAGTCTTGGTATTAAGACTACTCACTCGAGTTATTTATTTACTCTCTCTGGTAAATAAATTATTTGTCCCAATCGAAATCATCATCATCTGACTTTGATTCTTCTTTAGGACTTTGCGAAGGAGCTGACTTACTGCTTGTCTCAACTGCAAGAAACTTAGCAATCTTGTTCTTGTCGTCCCACTTCGTTCCGTCTCCCTTATCTCTACCAACTTCAACACTGACCTTGGCTTTGAAAGGAATGTTTAACATGCTCTCTAACTGTTCAAGACCAAAGGCATCAACATCAGCTTCCATGCCCATGGATCTTCTCCAGTCTCTTATTCTGCTGATAGATACGTTTAACCCAGCTCCTTCGAGCATGAATGTTTCCCATATCTTACGACCTGAATGAGTAGGGCCTGTCACATCAAAGGTAATTGATAAGTATCTATCACCCTTAGCACTAGTTTTATTCTCCCATCCAGTAGCTACAAATTCGTAGTCACCGACTGGCATAAGATCAAACGATCCACCTGTATCCTCGACATCAGTCAAGTTTAAATTAAAATCATCAGACATATTATTCTCCTTTTTTAGATTTTAAAGATTCTTTAAATGCAGACATGAACGCTGTCCAATCAAGATCCAAGGGAGCATTCCCTAAATCAACTCGACTCTTGGCATCAAATGCTGCGGTGTATTTATGAAACAACTTACGCTTGCCGTATGACACAGCCCTGGTTGTTTCCTTGAAACCCTGTCCACTAGTACGAGTTGATACCTCGTAGTTTGCAAACAGGTTGAAGTCTACCCACTCACGTATCATTGCTGATACTTTCTTATGAGTAGCCATCTCCCAACGATCATAGGGCTCACGCTCTGGATCATTAAAAGTTCTTATGCCTACATGAGATAGTAAGATGATGTGCATCTTCTTCTTTTGTAGGGCATCAAACATTCTTAGTAGTCTGCCGAATAACTCAGCAGATTCTGTAAAACCTTTTCCATATCCCATAGACTCAATAGATTTTTGTCCATGAATCTGACATACCTTTTGCTGTACTAATTTCTCAGCCCAGTCAGTTGTATCAAAGACCACTGTCTTGTAGTCATGATCTTCTTCATACAAAGTTTTGATTTGTATTAGTATGTCGTCATAGCTTTCACATAAAGGAAAGGATGCTGTATCTATATAGTTAGTACCAGCTTCTGTCTTTATAAAGATAGGGTTTGGTGCTTGACTTGCAAAGGTAGTTTTACCAATGCCATCTGTACCAGATAGGTTTATTTTAATTGAAGGGATTTGTATCCCTGTGGTTACGCTATTCAACAGGCTCATAGTTTTGCACTCCTTGTGACATCATTTCGTCTGCTATGGTTTCTACATCGTCAACAATCATTAATATTTTATTAACCCAAGCTTTGTGTAAACCTGGTGCAACATCTCTTTTGATACGATCACGTATCTCTTGTACTACATCATTGTGTGAAATCATTTCTCAGCTCCTTTTAATGGATCAACGAACTGGATGTATGGTCGTTCATTAATCTTGGTTTGTAATCCTTCTTGAAACTTATCAAAGATGTCTTGATGATTTGCTTCTATCATTTTAGATAGAGCAGTATCTTCTTTGTATACAGTTGTGAAAGGAAATAGATCTTCAGGTATCTCGTCTTTTACTTTAGATAAAAAACTCTGATCCCATGATCTTGTTATTTTATAATTAACTCGTAAGTCTTTTGGTATGACACCATTAAGATGTACCCGAGTAGATCCGCCAGTGTTAGAAAGTCTGTTGACTTGCTTATGCACATCGGGATGTTTAGTGATTGCAAAATCAAGCTGTGCACTTTGTTCTTTTAGTTCAGCTTGTTTTGCTAGATTCTTTTTCTTCTCCATCAAAAGTTGAGGTAGAGATAGCGTAGAATAGTCTTTCATATAAGGCTCCATTTTTTAAATACAAGATAGATGATACGCCTATCAAAAATATTGTCAACACTTTTGTAATAAAATTCTTTACTTATTGTAAAGAGCAATGTTAAGATGATATTTGGTATGAGTTAATGAAGTTATATATCAAATATAAAACTCCTCACTCAACCCCCTATAAGAGCATTAACTTATACCATTCTATATAAGGAGAACTATGGAACTTAAAGACTACATTGTTAAAAGAGGTGAAGATAAGTTAGCCAAAGACTTAGGTGTATCTATTGATACTGTTAGATCTTGGCGATACGGAACCAGGCAACCCTCAGTCAATCAAGCTAAGAAACTTATTAAAATGACAGGCTATGCTTTAGGTTGGGAAAACATTTATGGATCAGTAGACGAATGCCAATAGAAATAAAACCAAACACAGTCGGACAAGACATAGCCAATGATGAGCGTAAAGATATGCTCATGTCATATCATGAAAATAATTTTCATCTAATACCATGCGGATCTACAAACGACATCATACCTGAATACTTTAAAAGCAGACATCCCTTTGAAGACGATATGGTTTTACAAAAGCGTTGGTCAAAAACACCAAGAGTAAAATGGGCTGACTATATAGAGAAGCAACCTACTCTTAATGAAGTCAAGCAATGGTATCTACAATTTAAAGATTGCAACTGGGCAGCAATTACAGGCGTAACATTTGTAGTGCTAGATGCAGACACCCAAGAGGCATGTGATTTCTGTGAGTCAGGTCAGATAACAAGAACAATGTTAAAACAAAAGACACCTCGTGGTGGCTATCATTACTTCTATGCAATCAATGATGATCTAAAGATAAGAAACACTACAGGTAAATTAGATATAAGAGGAGAGGGTGGCTATGTCATGGTCAGTCCTTCTGTTAATTATCAGTTCGAGGTAGTTGAAGGAGCTGTCGTAGATTCACTTGATGATTTACCTACTCTTAATAGTCAAGACATGAATATTATTTATGACTATAACAACACAGGTAAGATCAACACAGAAAGTAAAACACCACTAACAACAGATGGTGTGCAAACAGGAATGCGAAACGACACCCTTGCTAGGCTAGTAGGTAAATGGATACTAGAGGGTTGGGGCATGAGAGAAGTTGTAATCAAAGCATTGGATTGGAATCAAACAAACAACCCACCTATGAGTGTGCAAGAAGTATTAAATACAACTCAAAGCATTTGTACTGGACACTTGAAAAGAAATCCTGAAGACGAGACAGGCATACAGAAATGGAATACAAGTCAGTGGCAGATACAATTAACAGATGATTTAAAAGAAATCATGGATCAAGAAGATCCTATAATAAAAGCTAAGGATGATATACAAAGCGATCCTCTTGGACTCAAATCATTTAACGATCCCTTTTGGGATTCAATGGACAGCAGTAGGATTGAGCAGTATTGGGGAGATGCTTTTGTCTTTGAACAATCCAGAGTCTTACTGTTAGGTAAACCAAAGATAGGTAAGTCGCATTGGCTAGGAGCATTCGCGGCAGCAGCTACTACAGGCACAGACTTTATGGGTATGAGTTTCTCAAGACCTATCAAAGTAATGTGGCTACAAGCAGAGATCATTCATGAGTTCTTAAAGAAAAGAATCGAGATGTATTATCAACCCTATCATCATGATCCCGAACTATACAACTTAGGTAAGTCAAACCTTATAGCATCTGGTAGATTAAGAAAGAACATCATGAGGGACAGCGACATAGATGCTATCGCAGAGAGTATAGAGTTTCATAAACCAGACTTGGTAATGATAGATCCTATTATTAATTTCTTTAGTGGAGAAGAGAACTCCAACTCAGAGATACATGAGATGTTATCAAGAGTAGATAAACTTATTGAACTATATAAAGTAGCAGTGATCATTGCTCACCATACTGGTAAAGAAAGGGCAGATGATTTGTCGTTCATGTCAGCTAGGGGTGGTAGTGCTTTCGCTGGGTGGATGGATTCAGGTGTCAAGCTGTCGGGTAAGAAACCAAACATAACATTATTCTATGAAGCTCGTAATGCAAGAGAACCTGATCAGCATCTAGCATACTTTGATTTTGAAAAAGGATACTTTAAAGTAGTAGATGCACAAGACAGTCCCGATGAGGTAGAGATTGCAAGAGTAGTAGCATCAGGTATGAGCAAACAAAAGTTTTATACAAGACAAGAACTAGAACTATTAGCAAGAGAAACTCTTAAAGAAAATGAGATGGCATCAGGAGAGAGGGCCGCTCGTTATGCAGTGAGTTATGTGCAGAAGTATCTAGGCGAAAGAGTAAAGAATCATAACGTACCTGGTAAGAATACTTGGTATTATTTAGCAGACAATGAAATGAAACGACCTTGGAAAGATGATTAACCCATATAAAATAGAAGGCCCTGCACTCATTAGCTTTAGTGGTGGAAGAACATCAGGCTTTATGTTGCACAATATAATACAAGCACATGGCGGTAAGTTGCCCGATGATATTCATGTAGTCTTTGCTAATACAGGCAAGGAAGCACCCGAAACATTAGACTTTGTAAACGACATAGCAAAGAAGTGGGACATAAACATACATTGGTTAGAGCTTTACTTTGGTGATGAGCGACCTATCTATAGAACTAAAGAGGTCACATACGAAACAGCATCAAGAAATGGTGAGCCCTTTGAAGCATTGCTTGATCATAGAAAATATTTACCCAACCCAGTAACTAGATTCTGCACATCAGAGTTAAAGATAAAAGTTATGTACAGGTTTATGAGAAAGATTAAAGGATACAAAGAATGGTTTAATGTAATTGGTCTTAGACATGACGAACCTAGAAGAGTAGCAAGTGCAATGAAACAGTACGAGGTATGGACAAACATAACTCCTATGAATGATGCCAAGCATACAGTCAAAGATGTATCAGAGTTTTGGAAGAAACAAAACTTTGATCTAAACCTAACGAATGCAAATGGTAAAACTCCTGCTGGTAATTGTGATTTGTGTTTCTTAAAAGGCATGGATACAACACTATCTATATTAAGAGAAAGACCAGAGATGGCAGATTGGTGGATCAAACAAGAACAAAAGTTTGGTGAACATCAAGGAGCTACCTTTAGAAAAGACAGACCAGGATATATAAAGCTCGTTGATATAAGTAAGAGTCAACAAGAATTATTTAATGATGACGATCAGATGACATGTTTCTGCCATGATTAAGATAGATAAGGAATCATTAAATGAAGCTATGAATGATGTCAGCATAGGATTGATCATGTCCTTTCCGATTAGCTTTGGTTTGCTTAGTCTGTGTAAATACTTAGAGGTAAGTCTTGTAGCTACATCATTAATTCAAGTAGCAGTCTTTACATGTATAGCTATAGTCAGGAAGTATATGGTAAGAGTTTATTATAAGAGAAGACAAAGATGAATGTATTAAGTTTGTTTGACGGTATGTCATGTGGTCGTATTGCTTTGGATCAATTAGGAATCAAGGTAGATAACTACTATGCCTGTGAAATAGATAAGTATGCAATGCAAGTAAGCCAAGCAAACTATCCTGAGATCATACAGCTTGGAGATGTTTGTGATGTTAAGTCAGAGGATCTACCAAAGATAGATCTTATTCTTGCTGGTAGTCCATGCCAAGGATTTAGTTTCGCGGGTAAGCAACTCGCCTTTGATGATCCAAGGTCAGCATTGTTCTTCGAGTTCATTAGATTATTAAAAGAATGTAAGCCAAAGTATTTCTTACTAGAGAATGTAAGAATGAAGAAAGAATACTTACAAGTAATCAGCGAACAGGTGTCAGCATGTTATCCAGAGATACCCTTTGGTATCGAGCCGACTATGATATGTAGCAGTCTTGTTTCTGCCCAGTCAAGGAAGAGATATTACTGGACGAACATACCCAATGTCACCCAACCTGAGCAAAAAGGCATAGTTTTGAGGGACATATTGGAGACGAGAGTTAATCAAGATAGATTATCGGACATGACTAACCAAGATAATAAAGCCTACTGCCTAACAACAACCTATCCTTGTGCTAGACCTCAAAGAAGTATGGAGAAATCTGAGAAGAGTATGATTCCTGTTGAAGATACTGTCCCCAATTCAACGACACTTATATATGACAGCAAAGATAAATCACACAAGCCAATCAAAGTAGGTATGAATGTAGAAGAAGTAAAAGTAAGGAAGCATGAGGTTGATATACCTGGTTTACAGCAATGTATCTTAGATCATTATGATAAGTGTGGTAAGAACAAACAACAAATAGCAGAAGAACTAGAGGATAAGTATTCTACTGTTGAACATTACTTTAGAAAGTTAGGTAGTGATTTCTTTTCTATACCTTCTGAAGAACATTGGCTTCAATTAAAAGATATTCTTGGTATAAAAACAGACACCTTTGATGCACAGATTATGGAGTTTGAATACAGAGATGGTGTCTATGAAACAAAGCAAAGAGTATATAGTGAGAATGGTAAGTCTCCGACACTTACTGCTGGAAATAAAGAACAATACATAGAGACAAGTGACAAGCCCATACAAGTAGGCATAGCAACAGACATCAACGGACATGACATACTTAAGAGAGTCTATAGCGAAGATGGTAAGTCACCTACTGTTAATACCTGTCAAGGTGGCAACAGAGAACCCAAGGTGGTAGTTGATGAGGCCTACTGGCGTAAGCTAACACCCCTAGAATGCGAGAGGTTGCAGACAGTACCCGACAACTACACAGATCATGTCAGTAATTCTCAAAGATTTAAAATGCTAGGCAATGGTTGGACGATTGAAGTAATCAAACATATATTTAAAAACATGGAGAGAGACAATGACTGAATGGCATGGTGGAAAAGGTAGTCGTGATCGCATAAAAGATCGTGATAAATTTAATGAGAACTTTGATAGAATCTTTGGTAAGAATAGAGATAAAGGAGAGAAAAAGAAACAAATGTCCCAAAAGAAAAATGATCCTGGTTGTACAAAAATTATACAAAAACGTACGTGCAATGAAGAAATGGCGAATTGCACACCCCCCTCTGAAAGGTGCATTCCTATGCGATTTAGGTGTCTGTGCGGTTGTGCAGTTGCACATGCCTGCACATACGCACATGCACCTCTGAAAGCCCTAGTTTTACTGGTACGTGCGGTTGTGCGTACGTGCATCTCTATAGAGAACTATAGAAAGGTGTGTATTAACATACACCTTTACTTAGGAGAGATAGTATTCTCTAGTAGAAATCTTGTTAGAATATAGACATGGAAGAGAAAAAAAAATTAACAAAAAAACAGGAAACATTTGTCGACCTTATGGTGTATCAAGATTATAAGCAGACGAAGTGTGCTCATCTTGCGGGCTATGAAAATCCAGGGGTTGCAGCAACGAGGTTGTTGAGTGATCAGCAGTATGCTCATGTGCAAGAGAAGATCATGGAACTCAAAGCTGTGCAAAGAGCTAAGAATGAAATTACTTTTGAAGGCATAGCAACTAAGTTGGGTGAGATAAGAGATGTTGCATTAGCCGATGGAAGTTATGGGCCTGCGGTTACAGCAGAGATTGCAAGAGCTAAACTTGCTGGGCTTATGGTAGATAGGAAAGAGTTGAAGATTCATAAGATAGATAACATGAGTAGGGATCAGCTAGAGAATAGATTGAAAGAATTGGTGTTAGAGAATCAGATTATCTTGGGTACTTCGGAAACTGTAGAAGATGATAAAGATCTTATTGAAGATCAGACTGATCAAGAATAGCTTTGACTCTATCTTCTGCGTCCTTTAACTTGCGTTCGCAATACTTTACGACCTTAGTTCCTTCTTCAAAAGATTGGATTGATTCTTCGAGGGATATGTTTTCTTTTTCTAAGGAGCTGACTAAGTCTTTCAACTTAGCCATGCCTTTTTCAAATGTCATTAACTTACCCTTTGCACACAATATCTTTTAGATGTTGCGTCCTTCCAGAATTGGAACTTGCGATCCTTGAAGTGTGCTGTGTAGAAGTTTGATCTGTATTTGTAGACCTCATCTCTACTTAAACCTGTAATCGTATCTCCGATTAAAAGTTTATCGAGTGCTTGTGTAAATGGTGTTCTAAAGTTTGCTTTCTTTAGTGGCACATCTTTTTCTATTTTAAATCCCATTGTTCTCTCTCCTTTTTTGGTTAAATAATTTTCTTTGCCTTTCGTGTTCATCTCCTTTCATCATGTCAATAAGATCCTCCTCACTATGTGGGCTAGGAATATGCTGCTTATGGTTAGAGTTAGACCATTCAATTACTTGGCTATCATCATTGTATGTAATGGTAAACTGCCAAGGTTTTTTAGGATCTTTCTTTTCGTCAAGGATCATCTTGACTTCTTTACGCCACTTCTCCAGCTTGATAAGTGTGCGTTGTCGTTCTACTTTTAGATCATGTTCTGTCATTAGATACCTCTTTAATAAATGTTTTAGTTTGTTCATTTAAAGAATAATCTCTATCGGAATCTGCATAAGATTCCTCAACTCTCTTGCGTAAATCTTCTTTGCTGTAGTCGTTTAAAACTAAATTGCCTTTTTCTATTTCATTTACTAACGCATTTAATACTAAAGAGTTCCAATAACCCAAACCCTCGCCACTATCAGTAGTAAGATAAATACCCTCGCCCATTACTTTTTTATCAATTTCATTATCTATGCTCATAATAAAATTGTCCCATTCTTTATAACTCATTAGTCATTCTCCTTGTTGATACTTTGTTCTATATATGTTCCCCATTGATCAGCCATGGCCTTAGCAATGCCTGTGTAGAACATACTCCTTTCTTTACCCTTGCCACTACCTATCCACCAAATCCTATGCTTTTCTTTAGGGTGTAGTTTGTCAGTAGCTTCCTTAACATTATCTGTTTCAGTCAGCTTGGGTAAATCTTTTAGCCATAAGCAAGTGCGTTTGTATTCTTTGTGTCCAAACTGATAAGGGTTAATCGTTTGATCTGATTTCCTTATGTAAGATGAGATAACACTTACTGGATTCTCAATGGCTATATGTTTGATTGGAGCTTCCATAAGTTTTTTGACAAACTCAATAGCCTCATCTCTTAAATACATTGGTTTCTTACCCTCAGTAAACCACCTTGCTCCACTAACAGATAGATGAGTACATGGTGGGTGTCCTATCATTAAGTCCCAACCTTGATCCAAGATATCAAAGACATCTCCCTCATAGTGTCTATCTTGTATATCGCTTTCGCATGGTAGTATGTCGCAAGACCAAGCGTCAAAACCTAGTTCAAGGAATGCGTCCCTTACTGTTCCACTATACTCACAAGCAACTAATACTTTTATATTGCTTCTATCCATTGACTACCTCCTCTATCTCAATGACATGGGCAAAGTCATCACACTCAAAACAGTATGCGTCCTTTCCTGCATGGTTAGTAATTGGTTGACCATTCACATCTTCCATAGTCCATGATTGCGTCCTACATTCTTCGCATACGCTTATCATGTTTGGCTTCTTTAGTTCTATGCTTATGAAATCATCTAGGTAATAACCCAGTTCATTCATAAAGGTAAGATTAATTTGCGAGTGTAGATCAAGTAAGTCTTTGGCTTGAATATCGAACTCCAAGCCACCTCTTATTTTTAATATATATGTTTGCATTATTCACCCCTTAGTAATGGTTTTATTTGTATGCTGTTATTTTCTAACTTAGACCAATGCTCTTTGCCCTCTCTTAAAATTGGTTTAAAATCAGAAAGTTCCTCAATGGAGTCAACTTCTACAGTCATATATCTTTTATTTCGTTCAACCCATTCTATTTCAACTTTAATACTCATTAGTCTTGCTCCTTTAAATATTTCTCTCTTAAATCTTCTGTAAATTTAAAAGCGTTTTCTAAATGCTCATGGCCATTAGGAATATTAAACTCCTGTTGTAGTTCTTGTAATGCACAATGTATGCTTTCAAGTTTTGAATGTTCTATATCCATTCTATGCTCCTATATTTATCCAATATCCTGCACTGTAAACATGCAGTCTATATGGTGTTATTTTTTCTTCGACTTCTAAGTGGCTACCACAAAAATAACCAACTGCTTCGTCCATTAGGTCAAAATCTTTCTTCATGATGATTGCTTCTTGTTCATCTTTCCAATGCCATGGCTCAGATTTTTTTCCTAAATTGTTTAGCTTGTAGAGTTTCTGTGCAAGTTTGTTAAACCTTTTAAACCCTACTTCTAATTCATCTCTTGTATATTTCTTCTTTGCCTTTGGCATTTCGTTTACTAAAGTTAGTCCCATTGCTACACTTCCTCAGCGTTTATTTCTTCACGGTCATCTATATGTTCCCATTTAATATCATCACAATTTTCAAGGGCTAAATCTTCTGCTTGTTCCCAATCAGTAGCCATGACAACTGTTTCCTCTACTATTGTTGTGACTCGTCTCACAACAAATTCTTTTAAGTCTTGTTTAGTTATATTCATTTTCGTTCTCCTCATAACATACGCCACAAAGCATTTTATCTTTAGGCACTTGGTTTAAATCTTTGTAGCCATTATCTGCATAATTATTGTTATCAATAATATAATCAGCTTTATAGCCACACTCATTGCAACACCCTCTATCCATTACGCCCTCACTGAATATTCATCTTCACTTAAACCAACTTCAATAGAACCACCATTGGCAATTCTTTCTAGTTGGTCATCTTCTAAATGTAAGTTGAAAGCAAAGTCATCTCTACTTACTAGATATGAATCTTCCCAAACATCTTTGTTATATTTAGGATTGAATCCACTAGCATAGACAACTGTGCTATTAGTTTTTGGTGTCTTATCTTTTGGTGTTTGATAAGCGTTCATTAAATAAATGCCATCATCTTTTACAAGATAGAAAGATTTATCTGTTGTGTATTTATCTCTATAAGCTACTTTGAAATTACTAGCTTTGATAGTTTCCTTAGCCAACTTGACTAAAGACTTGTTAGAATTAAATTTTAATCGTGTCATATTTGTTCTCCTTTTTATTTATGATACTCACTAATTATACTCTTATTGCACACATTTTCAACTATAGACACACACTTTATAAGATAACAGAAGATAAAAAAAACATTAGATAAACACTTATTATTCTCAAAAACCACATCTTACCCACACATTGCCAAAATTTTTGCGTCCTGCTGGGTGTTAATGGATCATAACTTTTTGCGAACCAGCTAAAAATCGGAGCTGATCTTTTTGCGAGCTTGTGCGTCCTAAAGAATTTGCGATCCATTGCGTAAAAAAAAAATCAGACATAAAAAAAGAGGGCCTTGCGGCCCCCTTCAGTGTATCTAAGTTTTGGAGAACTTAAAGTCTATGGATATAGACAAGGCGAATGATACTACCCCGCCTGGAAATTGTAAAGTTTCTCATTCTTCCCCCTTAAAAAAGATCAGAACGCAGATCCCGAATACAGCTCCGCATATAAAAATTGCGACTGCTGGAATGATAGCTACATAATGACCTGTTAATGTGATCGGAACCATGACAGCTAATGCCGCCATGATCCCATTGATAGTTCCGATTTTTAAATCCTTCATTACGCCACCTCTGAACAGTCATACATCATATTACAGATCATGGCCGTGTATGAATCTTCGGGAACTTCTACACTAGCACCATCAAACCAGTCCATATACCAATATTCAGTAAGGTTAGGATAGATCCTGCATTCATCACTAGGCCCACCCCATGAAAACTGAAGTCTATAATATCCAGCGTTTTTACCGTCAGCTTCTACATGATCCCAACTTAACGCTGTTTGATTTACATAATCAAATAGATCCTCATATTCGTGGTAATAGTTGCCTTTGTGTTTATCAACAGCAATCAGAGCTATTTGCTCTCCTTCTGTTGCATCTTCCATTGCTTCAAAAAATTCCGATGCGGCTTTAAAGTCTGCTTCAGTCTCATTGAATTTTTCTTGTACTAGATCAGCACATTTTTTTTCTTGTTCCATTGTTAAGTTCTCCTGCTTTCGCTTATTATTTAACAGCTTTAATTATAGCATTTTACCTACACATTACAAGCACTCAATTATCTGCTGGGGATCTGATCGGATCGGAAACTTGCGGCCTCCTGCGTAGATCAAAAACTTTGCGACCTATTGCGTACTAAAATAAATGTGCGTCCGATTGCGTAGATAAAAATTCCAGGAATAAAAAAAGGGAGCTTCTCAGCTCCCCATGTTAGGCCCCCAGTCCTATTTTAATTTTCCGTCAATAATAATAAAGTCTCTTGACATATCTCTATGACTGACAGAATCCAATACTTCGCCGCCTTTGTCTATCCAAACTTGAACATAAAAAGGTTCTTCATACCAGCCATTATCTTTAGCTACCTTAGACCAAAAATCTCTAGCCTTTTCTACTTTTGATTTAAGACTCATATCGAACCTCTCTCATATTGTTGAAGTGTCTTTTGATTTCAATATCAACTTCGTAAAATGTATCACAAGACATACAATGCCAATCTTCTATTTCACCAGTACAATTGTCTCCAACATAAGTTAAATTATCTTTGCAGCATTTAGGACATTTTTCTATACTCATATTTTACTCCTGATCGGAGAGAGAGGCTTACGCCCCTCTCTTAGTTATAATATTATCAACCTTCATTGAGAATGTAGGTTGTACTTCATAAGATGGTCTATAACTAATTGATATATTAGCCATAGTTTTCTTATAGTTCATGAC
>Ga0208767_1000762_pt1 | contig 26399 bp, 39 predicted proteins | sample VirMetDEL_Mar_21_FD_184514 | JGI IMG/M metagenome (GOLD analysis project Ga0208767, IMG submission 184514) | Aqueous microbial communities from the Delaware River and Bay under freshwater to marine salinity gradient to study organic matter... | ecosystem: Environmental > Aquatic > Marine >... | reverse complement strand
TTGCTTATACTTCAAAGAAGTATAGTCGATCACGGAAAATCCGTGATTGATTTTTTTCTTTTGTATGTGTGTAGCTAATTACATGCCGACAAAAGTCTATCAAGAATAGGAGTACATGCCGTGAACTTTATATTATTTTTTGCTTGGTTATTAATACTTGTATCTACTTCAAGTATATTATTAATAGTAGCTTATACTACTATTAATCCTATAATATTATTATCATTACTACCTGTAGTAATGTTACTTTCTGTTTTAGCTTTTGATCGGGGGTGATCATGCGTGTATGTTTCTATGATGATGAGGGGTTTATGTTTTCTTATCTTACCTGTCGTGACATGCGTCAAATATCGAAGATACTTAAACGTTTCCCTAGTAATGCAAAACTAATCACGGAAAATCCGAGAATGAAAAGGAGAATCAAATGAGTAACGTACCTTTAGATTTAGGTAATGGATATACCTTATCCATTGTTGCCGATACTGGCGGCTTAGTAGAGGTAGCACTAATACATGATGATCATGGATTTATTAATACAAGTCTATGGTTTTATGATGTGACTAAAGCATCAGATTTTTATGATGATGTAGTGAGACACATGAATGCCGATCAATTAATAATTGCTTTGGTAAAAGCAAAAGCATATGCAAAAGGAGAATGACATGCGGATAGAACACATTGCAGAGAACAAAGTATTTGTTCACAAGAAGTCTATGCTTTCAGGTAAGGTAAACTCTATGGTTTTACCTACGACTCAAGGTAAGATAGAATACTGGCTACAATCAGGTGAACTGATTCAAAATGTAATGCCTAACTTAGATGCCGAGCAACGTGAATTTATTAAGACAGGTATCAGTCCTGAAGAATGGGATGCTATGTGTGGAGATGAGGATGAAGAGTAAACGTGACAGACAATCACTACGTGCCGACAAATATTGGCGGTCTATATGGCATCGACAGATGCTATTCAAAACAAAACCCTTGACATCTGTTTCATCCTGTGACAGAACTAAGGAAATTAATGGCAACAAGGAGTTAAGCCAATGTCCAGATCCTACCTCGTCTATCAGTTCAGACCAGAAGTCTATGACATAATTAATGAGAACCCTCAATCAGAGATAGCAAGGATTGCTTTTGATCTAAGACTTCTTAATGAGAAGTCTGCAGAACAGAGTGTTAATGATGCTTTGTTTCATAACATGTATTATCCAACCAAGTTCCTGCATCTAGGTGTGCTATCTGAATCTGTTGACCCACTAGAGGCTGTCTTTGATGCAGGGAATGGCTATGGTAAAGCTAAAGTTACCACCCTTGCTAAGGGTGACACTAGCCTGTCTGTAGGTAATATAATTGTACACTTGCAGCAGAACAAGGCGTATCTATGTATGCCTACTGGCTGGCATGAGCTATCACGAGAGCTAGTCTTAGGCAGCAAATTGTAATCACGGAAATTCCGAGAATGGAGAATCAAATGAAGACCGAGATATATTATAACCTACACAAGCATGTCTTTTCTGTAAGGAAAAGAAACGGTAAGGTTCAATGGCATACTAATAGTATCATAGCACATAAGCCTGTCTTTGCAGTGCAACCTGCAGGATGGGCAAAGACTCAGGATGAGCAGGTCAAGAATGTACATGCGTTTGTTAGACCTCAAAGCATTGAGGTGGATGCTGATCTATGGTTTCAAGACCCAGACTATGCCCATGATCCTGACATAGACAGGCTTGAGCGTGTCAGGTATAACCCATATCATGCGAACACATTTGTAGATGAGCACGATGAGCCGATCTACCATGCCGAGGTTGCTTATTTGTATATTGACAAACAAAATAAACCTGTCATAAAGGTGTTCAGAACTTAAACGAAACATCCAATCACGGAGATTCCGAGAATGACTTTATCAACACAAGAAATGAATGATCTATTCAGATACTGTGCCGACATAGGCATGGCTGCAACAGACAGACCGATAAATGATACTGAGAACCACACTGGTTCTTGTGACCACCGTACAGATTACTGTGATGACACATGTTATAACGTTAAGTTATACAAGTTGTACCCTAACATGGCTAAACGTGATGACAGATGCGAAACTATCTGGCAGAAACTAAACAAGTCTAACTCTGATTTTACTAAATTTTTTAGTCGTAAACGGTACGATACTAGTCGTGTTCGTCACATGACACGAGGCGAAGCCTTCAAAGATGTAATTGATGTGTACCGTGTCAAGACTATGTGCCTACTTAACCCGGATACTACATGGTGGATTCCTACCAGAGCATGGCGTAATCCACGCCTCAAAGCTCTGATTGAGAAAGAGCTTATGCCTCTACCTAACTGTGCTATTAATGCATCACTCGACCCATCCAACAGCAAAGCTGAATGGAAAATGTTGATTGATGATGATTGGAATATTATGTTCTATGGTGATGATGACTTGACATCTGATCCTGTCTATGGAACAAGAATGTTCCTATGCCCTAAGACTCACAAGAATCTCAAGGGTCACTGCAAAGACTGCAAGGCAGGTTGCTTTGCACAAAAGACGATCAACCGCACACAAATTGTGCATCTATCAGAACACTAATCACGGAATTTCCGAGAATGAAAGGAGTCGATATGGATATCGAAGATAAACTTGAAGAAGCTATAACTAAATGGACAGACAGTTTAGATATAGATCAGTTAATTAATTACGTCCAAGAAGATCTCTGGGCGTATTACACTGAAAGTGCAGATGAAGAAGAAGCTTTAGAATTTATAACTGAAATGGAAGTAGAGTAAAAGGAGAAGACTAATGCCATTTGATACAACAACATCATTCGTACCAGAGCACTTGGACTTTGAAGTAGAGTTCGAGGAAACTAAATTCAAAGACAAGAAGTATGTAATCAATGCTAATACAGGTGAATACCTTGGTATTGTTGGTAAGGATTTTACTTGCGCCAATCATGGTGATTTCTTTCGTAATGTCGTAGACACTGCGACTCAGGAGTTACAAGAAGGTGATTTACATAATGCAGAGTTTAACTTCAGAACTGCTCGTGGTGGTGCTTGGGCTATGCTCGACATCACACTACCTAGCATGAAGACTGTAATAGAAACTGATCGACATGAAACTGAGATAGGTAATCGTATTATATCATTACATGGTATTGACGGGTCATGCTCTAATCAGGTATTCTTTGGTGCTATTGATTTCTTTTGTACCAATGGATGTATACGTGGTGATCACGATAAGATTCGCAGGAAGAACACTTCTAATTTCTCACTTAGTTCATTCATAAATGAGCTATCTAATTTGCGGTCTGACTTTTATGAACAGTCTATCAAGATGAAAACATGGGCGCAGACTAGTCTCAAAGATGTAGATGTAGAGGCATTGCTAGAAGCAATGATACCATCAGAACGTAAAGCTAAGAAGATGTATCAGCTATACCGTTCAGAAGCATTTACTCGTGGGGAAAACAAGTGGGCCTTGTACTCTGCCTTCACTAACTATGCATCTTATGCAGATAATCGTAATGGTTTTAATCTGCGTAATACAGGTAATGACACACAAGCTACCTCAATGTGGGGTAGAGAACAGGAGGTATCTAAGTGGGTTAGCGATGATCGCTTTTTACTAGCAGCTTAATCACGGAATTTCCGAGAATGAAAGGAACTACAATGACACCAGAAGAAATCGCAAAGAACCATCAAGAGTGGGCAGACAAACGAGAAGCACGTAGGATAGAGCTTGAAGAAAAATGCAGTAACTTAACAGAGGAACAAATAACTGCAATTAAATTTGCCTATGAAACAATACAAGAAGCGGAAGGCAATCTTAACGAAATGTTTGACATTACGATAGATGATGCTAGAAGTATATCTAGAGCAGAAGGTAGGTTAAGAATGGCATTTCCTCACCTCTGCAATCACCCTTATTATTCTTAATACAAACACAAAGGAGTTAAACATGTTTGTACTTGTAGCAACTAAACCACTCAATGACGGAACAAAAGGGTTTCGTTTCAACCTCTTAGGTAAGAAAGGATTGTACCGTAAACGTAATCGTGACTCTCGTGGTTGGTTTAAATATGAACCACTTAGTACTATGAACGCCTATCACTTTGGCAAACGTAGTTTGTATATTGAACATGCTTATGGACGTAAGCTGTATCACTTTGCAGGGTAACACATGGATTACTACGTAGTAGAAATGTATGTTGACGAGTTGGAAGAGTGCCTCATTATGAGGTGCTCGACCATCGAAAGTGCTAGTCTTATCTGTGAAAAATTAGAAGAAGCATTTCCTAATGCTGTCTTTGACATCATGGATACTGAACCTGTAATAAAAATGAGAGACTATAACTTGGAAAGGTATGAAGAATTGCGAAGTGTTTTGACATCTAAACCAAGAAGTCCACAACTAATTGTGATAGAAGGGGGTAAGCGTTAGTGTTATGTACTATGTAGAAGTTATCCATAAGGATGAAAAAGTAGCTGGATCTTATCAAGATCTTCTTTCGGATAGTGTTGATATAGCAAACAAACTTTCGTTTGCAGATTGCACTGTAACTATATACGAATGTGTTAAAACATTATGTAGCATTGATAAAATCAATAAGGTTTTATCTTGGAAAGATGACGGTTACAGAACATAAACTTTAGTGGGGTATTGCATTGCAGTACCCTACTATGCTACTCTTAATTTAAAGTATTACTATGAGGATTATAAATACTATGTATAAATATACTAAAAAAGTAACCTTAAAGAGTGGTACTGCATGGAAATTTGTACCACCTCAAGATGCTATTGATTCTGGTGTCGTACAAAGACAAACCTTTCGTGATGGTAGGGCTGCTAGGTATGAGATACCTAGACTAGTAGAAAAGGTGGAAGCCTTTAGACGTGGGGATATTGTCGCAGGAAATATTGGGCCTAACTCTACGATATTACAGATTTATAAATACTATGTAACAACTACACACTTTAGAGAGTTGGCATATAACTCACAAAGAACTTACGATAGCACTATGGATGCGATTGCTAATACAAGTATTAATAATAAAAAATTAGGTGCTATTAAAATAAAAGATCTTACTGCTATGCATTGTACTGAAGCTTACGAAGAGTGGTGTGAAAGTGTTAGTGTGTCTAAAGGGAATCAGTGTGCAAGAATTTTTTCATTATTAATAAATTTTTGTATATCTATTGATTTAATTATGTATAACCCTATGTCCAAAGTTCGTAAGAGAAAACATGAAACAAGGAATACAACATGGACACAGGAACAAGTAGAAAAGTTTCTTGATACTGCATTCACTGATTTTGATTGGCGTAATGTAGGATTAATTGTTTTGATGTGCTATGAGTGGGCACAAAGACCTACTGATATAAGATTATTAAAGTGGTCTTCAATTAATTTTAAAGATAAAAGAGTTAAAATAAAACAAACTAAACGTGGTGCAGAGGTAGAGCTACCAATCTCTGATGAGATTATGGAGATGCTCACTCAGCAGAAAAAAGATTGGGACTTCCAAGACTATGTAGTACCACACCAGAGGCCATCAGATGGTGCTTACAGGCCGTTAAATATTGGTCAGGTATCGGTACTCGCTAATCAAATAAAAGAAGCTGCAGGACTACCATCTGATTTGCGTGTTGGAGATTTAAGAAAGAGTGCTATCGTAGAAATGATCGACTCAGAGGTAGATCATCTAGCTATTATGTCAGTGACAGGACATCAGAATATCTCGTCACTTAATCCATACCATAAGCATACTTATGCTGCAGCTAAGTCTGCACTAGAAAGGAGAAAGAAATGAAAAGACTAGTACCACCAGAAGTGTTTGAGCATTGGGCTACATGTTTTCAAGAGGGTCAACTGATTGATGAATATGCAGATGAATTAGCTCAGGTATTATTTTTACTTGCAAACAACGCAAGGTTTGAAATAGAATACGAACAAAGATATCATGGTTATCCGTATGACAACACGATACATTAAAAATCCTATGGCTAAAGATCTTAGGCAACCTAAGTATAAACAACAGGTAATACCCGATAAGAAAAAACCTGTACCTAAACGAAAAGAAAAACATAAAGGAAAGAGTGATGAAAGAACATAACCCAGAAACTGTCATAAGAACATTAAAATATTTACTTGATGGTAGTAATGATGTACTTAGTAGTAATGCTGTATCATCAACACATGGTTGTTTATATTATGATGTACATAATAGTTTAATAGATGCTGTAAGTTTATTAGGCGGTGATGTAGATAAGTATGAATATATTGACCCTGAAAATCCCGACATAGAAGGTAGAAATTAAATGCTACAAACATTTTATATAGATCATATGGGCAGTGACCTGTCTGTAGTTAATGCTGCAAGAGTTAGTTTTAATAAAAAAAGTACATGGGCTGGTCAAGAAGATGGACTACATGATGGCGAAGGTGGTATGGGTGTGCTAAATACTGCTGATTCAAAACTAATACGCTACTTAGCCAAGCATAAACACATGTCACCCTTTGGACATTGCTTTGCATCCTTTCATGTCAAGGCACCTGTCTTTGTAGCTAGGCAGCTAGTCAAGCATAAGTTCTTACGCTGGAATGAAATCAGCCGTAGGTATGTTGACCATGAGCCTGAGTTCTATCAGCCAACAGAGTGGCGTGGACGTAGCGTAGATGCTAAACAGGGTAGTGAGGGTGTCGTTACACTCTATGAGGATCACCAAATGCGGCAAGCCTACCACCCGACTGAGATAAATGTCTACAGTCTAGAGACATATAACTACCTACTGGAACAGGGTGTAGCACCTGAGCAAGCACGTATGGTACTGCCTCAGAGCATGGTCACTGAGTGGTACTGGTCAGGTAGCTTAGATGCGTTTGCTGATATTTGTAACTTACGTTGTAAGCCTGACACACAGTACGAGACACAGGTTGTAGCTGGGCACATTGACACAGAGATGGCTAAGCTGTTTCCTGTATCGTGGGAAGCATTAAGGGAGAATGAATAATGAGTGATATAATTAGAATAACAGATATAGAAGAACACGAAGACGGTAGTGCTACACTACAAGTAGAGTGTGATCCAGAAACCTTTATGGCTATCTTTGACGTTGGGTTTGTTGAGTTAGTAAAGCGAGGTTTAGAATCAGAAAGGAGTGAAGATGTACGCAGTTCAGATTGAGATAGAAAAAGGTGAGTATACTTTAGTACGAAAGGAAAATCCTTGGACTTATAATTCAGAAGTTCTTTTATTTGAAACAAAAAAAGAAGCAGAAGCCGAATCAACAAGGTGGAATACAGGTATTGTAGTAGACTACAAACGATACATAAGACCTATGACTAAGGAAGAACGTACTAGATCTATTCAAAGGAATAGAACCTTTGTCAGTAAGTGAGTATATACCGTACATAATTTCCTTATCTGTTGTCGTAGGTAGTATTGCATTCATACCTCTTTGGCTGCTATACTTCGGTTTCAGAATTTTAAAAACCTTTATCAAAGGAAAAACAAATGTCAGATAATCCACATTCACCCTGCCCTTATGAAGACTGTAGCTCTTCAGATGCATTCAATTGGAATGATGATGGTTACGGTCACTGTCACTCATGCAGTAGGGCATACCCAATGAAAAACATGCCCACTACATTTGATTGGGTTAAGCAGGAGTACCCCTTGAAAGAACGTATCCAACCACAAAACATACAAGTCACTGGTGTGAAGTATGATGGCATCAGAGGTATTGATCCTGATGTATGCAAACTATATGGTATACAAATACAGACTGGCCCGAACGGTGAGGATATACGCTATGCATATAAGTACCCACACACAATTAAATACCGTATGTGTAATGACAAATCAAAATCATGGGTCAAAGATCGTGGCTTAGGTATGAACCACCTGTTTGGCCCTGAGTTCAATGCTGGTACAGGTAAACGTATCTATCTTACAGAAGGTGAGTTTGATGCAGCTAGTTTGTATCAGATCCTTGGCAAAACATTTCCTGTTAAGTCTTTACCTTCTGCATCTATTGGTGAAAAGTTCATCAAGCACAACCTAAAATACCTAACATCATTCAAAGAAATTGTGTATGCAGGTGAGCTTGATGATGCAGGACGTAGGGCTGCAGATAAATTGTATCAGGCATTCCCTGAAAAGTTTTATTATGTACCTATGACTGAGTGCAAGGATGCTAATGAGTTTCTTGAAACAGGTAAGCATGAGAAACTTATGTGGGCTGCACGATCACCACAACGTTATACACCAGAGAATTTCTTTTGTTCTGATGCTGATGTAGAAGCAGCAATCAAGAATGAGAATCCATATGAGTACGTACCAACAGGTCACACTGGCTTGGACGAAAAGATTCGTGGTATGGTTAAGGGTGGATTGACATTTATCAAAGCCCCTCGTGGTACTGGTAAGACTGAGGTGATCAGATACTTTGAGACAGGGTTACTTAACAATGGTGATACATCAGTAGCAATGCTGCACATGGAAGAAATGAAGTCTACCACCTACCGTGCTATGGCTACATATCATCTAGGTGTAAACGTTAGAACTAAAGAAGATGCTGCCAACAACAACGTGTCAGAGCAAAACGTTATTGAAGCGGCTAAGATTGCAACCAAAGGTGAAAGGACAATTATCTTTGAGATGATGTCACACGATGACCCACTCAAGCTGCTAGATTATGTACGTCTAGCTGTTACAGTGTATGGTGCTGGCTATATATTTATTGACCATGTACAACGTCTAGCCTACCTATCTAACTCAGGTGTAGATGGTGCTACTAGCACATTGACTACACTAGGCTCACGTATGGCTCAGTTAGCTAAGGAGCTAAACATTGGTGTTATCTTTATCTCTCAAGTCAATGATGATGGACGTACTAAGTATGCTGCATCACTTGAGGAAGAGGCAATCATCTGTATTAAGCTAGAACGTACAGCAGAAAGTGAGGACGAGGTAGAACAGAATACAACAACCTTTATCGTAGATAAAAACAGACCCTTTGCTAAGTTAGGTAGGGCTGGATCAGTATACTATGATCCATCAACAACCATACTAAGAGAGGATTTGTTTACACAAGAATCACAGGTGGCGTAATGATATTTGATGTAGAAGCTGATGGCCTCTTAGATGAGGCCACTAAAATACATTGCATGTCGTTCACTACTGATAGAATCCCTATGGGTTCTACCAGTGACTATGATGCAATGAGAAACATACTACTTAATCAAAAGGTTTTGATAGGTCATAACATTGTACGTTACGATGTACCATTACTAGAAAAGATCTTAGGTATTAAGATCAAAGCTAAGTTGTATGATACATTACCTATGTCATGGGTAATTAATACTGATAGACCTAAGCACAATCTTGATTCTTTTGGTGAAGACTTTGGTGTACCAAAGCCTGAGATAAATGATTGGGTAAACTTATCTCAAGAAGAGTACATACATAGGTGTCAAGAAGATGTTAAGATAACCAAAAGACTTTGGGAAAATCTTATCCAAAGATTCATGATGGTTTACAAAGATAAATCTAACCTTGATAGATTCTTTCAGTACCTTACATTCAAAATGAAATGTGCTTATGCTGCAGAAGAAAGTGGCTGGAAGCTTGACGTTGATTTAGCTAAAGATTGTGTAGCTAAGCTTAAAGCTGAACAGGACGAAAAGATTACTGAGTTAAAAACAGTAATGCCTATGCGTACTTTGTTTAGAAAGAAGTCAAAGCCAAAGGTAATGCATAAGAAAGATGGTTCTCTATCTAAACAGGGTGCTGAATGGAATGCTTTACTTCTAGAGCATATGCATCCCTCTGACTATATCGGTGAAATAGAAATAGTAAAAGGAGTTGAAGAGCCTAACCCTAAGTCCAGTGATCAAGTAAAGGCATGGCTGTTTGATCTAGGTTGGAAGCCCTGTACATTTAAGTTTGTTGAGGATCGTAAGATACCACAAGTACGAAAGAATGGTGAGCTTACTAACTCAGTTAAATTATTAATTGATGCCAACCCTACAGTCAGTGTGCTTGATGGCCTTACCGTTATTCAACACAGGCTTGGAATCTTTAAAGGTATGTTAGAGTGTGAAGTTGATGGTTATGTTAAGGCAGAGATTGAAGGTCTTACTAATACACTAAGATTCAAACACAAAAAGCCTTTAGTAAATCTTCCGGGTATAGATAAGCCTTGGGGTAAAGAAATACGTGGTTGTCTTGTAGCACCAGAAGGTTATGTATTATGTGGTGCAGATATGACATCACTTGAAGATACAACTAAGCGTCACTATATGAAACCATATGACCCTAAGTATGTAGAAGAAATGTCTCAGGATGGATTTGATCCACACTTAGACTTAGCTAAACATGCTGGTGCGGTGACACAAGAAGATATCGACAAGCATAATGCAGGTCAAATTAATTTAAAGTCACTACGAAAAAACTATAAGGTTGTTAATTACTCAGCTACCTATGGTGTCGGTGCAGCAAAACTATCCAGAGAAACTGGTATGACAGAACAAGAAGCTAAAAAACTTTTGAATGCATACTGGGAACGTAACTGGTCTGTCGCAGAGTTTGCTGCAGACAACCTAAAGAAAGTAAAGCTTATCAATGGACAAATGTGGGTACAAAATCCTGTCAGTAAGTTCTGGCATACTCTTCGATATGAGAAGGATGTATTCTCTACACTCAATCAATCTACAGGTGCTTACTGCTTTGATAAGTGGGTAGCTTACTATCGTATGGCAAGACCAAATATTGTAGGTCAGTTCCACGATGAATCAATTAACCTTGTTAAAAAAGGTGACGAACAACAACACAAACTTAAACTTGTGTCTGCTATTAATAAATTGAATAAGGAGTTAAAACTTAATGTTGATCTAGGTATAGATGTACAGTTCGGAAATAAATATTCCGAGATACATTAAAAAAGTTCTTGCATGTTCTTTTTAATACATGCTACAATTCAATTCTAGTCTTTAAAGGAGTTAGCAAATGGCTAAAATAACAGTAACAGGTATTGCTCAATGGGCAAAAGTATTTGAACAAAACCGTGATCTTGAGGGTTATCAAGGGCAGTGGCGTGACACTGATGGACGCTGTACGATTGAGATGATTCTTGACGAGGACAATACAGCACGTATTAAAGCTGCTGGCTGCATGTCATCAGGTAAGGATGATCCAGAAGGACGAGGCCGTGCCTTTAAGTTTACACGTAAGTTTGATACCCCCAATGATTGGGATGGTGGAGCACCTGCAGTGTACAAACCAGATGGTACTGTCTGGGATTTTGAAGCTGATGGGCCTATCGGCAATGGTTCTGAAGTTCTGGTAGAACTAGATGTCTACAAGAACAAACAGTACAGCACTGTTACTACACGACTTGAACGTGTTAAGGTAATGAAGCATGTATCATACGATGGTGCATCAGGTATGTCTGGCCCAGATCCTTTTACTAAAGATATTACGTCAGGTAGTGTAGTCGCTGCACAAACTAATAATGTTGAGCTTGCATCAGAAGAAATCCCGTTTTAAGGAGTAGGTTATGCCTAATATAAATACGTTAGTCGAAGATATTTATTCTGTAATTGAAGGAAAGGGCGGGTGGGATAGAACAATTACGGAATACTTAGCACGTAGTATAGCTGATGTTGCACACGATAGGTTTAAGGAACCTCAGAAACCCAGAGGATATTTAAGTTTATCCTCTGTGGGTTCACCCTGTAAAAGAAAGACTTGGTATAGAATAAATAAAACAGAAGAAGCTGCACCATTAAAGCCTCAGTTACTTGGTCTTTTCTTTTACGGGGATCTTTTAGAAACTCTACTGCTTGCCTTAGCCAAGGCAGCAGGACATGATGTTCAAGGTGAACAGGATCGTTTGTCTGTTCACGGTATCAAAGGTCACAGGGATGCGGTCATTGATGGTGTGACAGTAGATGTTAAGTCTGCGTCACGTTATGGAATGCAGAAATTTAAAAATCATGTACTACGTGATGACGATCCCTATGGTTACATCAGTCAGTTAAGTTCATATGTATATGCAGGTAAAGATGATCCACTTGTAACAGATAAAAAACGTGGTGCTTTCCTTGTCGTACAGAAAGATAACTTTGAACTTTGTTTAGATACATACGACTTTACTGAAGAGTTAAAAAATAAAGAACAAGAAGTTAAAAAAGTAAAAGAGGTTGTGTCTGGAGATATACCAGAGGAACGAATAGCACCTATACCTCAGTCAGACACATCTGAAAATACTAAATTATCTTTTGCTTGTTCTGGTTGTGAATACCGTAAGACATGTTGGCCTGAAGCAAGAGTGTTTCAATATGCTGGTGGACGTAAGGAGTACTTGATTGATGTGGTTAAGAAACCAAAAGTACCTGAGTTAATAGATTGAGTAAACAAGGTAAGCAGAAAGGCAGGTTAGGCCAGCAAGAAATCAGGGATGCTTTACTAAAAGCATTTCCTGAACTTGAGCCTGATGATATAAAGTCAACTGTCATGGGTGATACTGGTGCAGATATACAATTGTCACCAGCAGCACGTAAGTTAATACCTATATCAATAGAAGTTAAAAGGAGAAAGTCAGCACTTAAAACAGTCTATGCTTGGATGTCACAAGCAGACAATCACACAGATAATCCACCTGTAGTTTTCTATCGTTCAGATAGACAGAAATGGTTAGTAGTAACTGAGCTAGATCACTACATAAAATTGCTTAGGAATAAAGATGGTAAACAGTGATCTTAGAGATAAGCCAGTTAAAATTTGGGATGTCATATCAGGTCCATATCCCTTAGAGCATCCTGATTTAGATGATGTACATTACAACCTATGTAAGGTAGAGGTAGATGGTAAGGTAGAAGATATAGAATATTTCTTTGATAGCTTTAACGATGCTTATGAAATGGTAAAATATTTTTCAAAAAATATTGAACCTATAGAAATTAAAATGGAAGATTGACATGGGGTTTTAGATGAGTATAACTAGGGGTTTCCGATATGAGGTTACTGTCAATATAAAGGTAGAACCAGATGCAAACTTTTTTGAGTCAGATCCAAGATATAATCTGAATGTGATTCAAGAACTAATACAGGATGTCCTGTATGACTTAGACGATATAACTGTAATAAACTGTGAGGTAAAAACAGATGACTAAACTAACACTAGACGATAAAGAATATGAAATCGAAGACATGAATGATGAACAGAAAGAGATCCTAAATATTTTAAATTTAGGTTCTAACTCTGCAAATCTTTTAAACCACATGATCCAATGTGTAAATGCAATTCAACAGATGAAAACAAATGAATTGAAACAATCATTGGAAGGTGATGAGGATGATAAATCGGAGTGATCTAGAAGCGTTTGGCTATTTTGATATGTTTCAAAATAGTCCAGACTACGAGAAAGATCCTGTTCGTTTTTATAGCCAGTTTGTAGAGGACAAGATATTAACTAAAGGGCGTGATCGTCTGATAGAAAATACTCTTGGCCTTGCTGGTGAAGCAGGTGAGGTATCTGAAAAGATAAAGAAACTCTTTCGGGACAAGAATAAATTTAGTGATGAAGATATATTGAAAGAGTTAGGTGATGTGTTGTTTTACACAGTGGCTTTGGCAAATATCTTCGGTGGTAATCTACGTAAAGTTATGGAGATGAACATGGCAAAGCTAGATGACAGAGAGCAACGTGGTGTATTAAAGGGAAGCGGAGATAATAGATGAGTAACTACCTACCAACAGACTATCAATCATTTATCCATACATCACGATATGCACGATGGCTTGAAGACGAAGGACGAAGGGAGTCTTGGGATGAAACAGTAGATCGTTATATGAATAACGTAGTTGAGCCTGTAGTTAACAGTGGTGATAGTGAATATAACTTTAATGTTGCTCACGACATTGAACAAGCTATTCTTGGATTAGAGGTTATGCCCTCCATGCGAGCAATGATGACTGCTGGCCCTGCTGCTAATCGTGACAACACTTGTATGTATAACTGCAGTTATTTACCCGTAGATGACCCTAAGTCCTTCGATGAGGCTATGTTTGTCCTCTTGTGTGGTACTGGTGTCGGGTTCAGTGTTGAGAGGCAGTTCATCAGTAAGCTCCCAGAAATTCCTGAGTTGTTCGACAGTGAGACTACTGTTGTTGTTGGCGACTCCAAGGAAGCTTGGGCTAAGGGTCTTCGACAATTAATTGCACTCCTTTATAGTGGTGAGATTCCTAAGTGGGATGTATCTAAAGTTAGACCTGCTGGTGCTAAACTAAAGACGTTTGGTGGTAGAGCCTCTGGCCCAGCACCTTTAGTGGATCTATTTAATTTTGTAATTAATACTTTTAAATCTGCACAAGGACGTAAGCTATCTAGCATTGAGTGCCATGACATTATGTGTAAGATCGGTGAGGTAGTTGTAGTAGGTGGTGTACGTAGGTCAGCTATGATCTCTTTGAGTAATCTCAGTGATGATCGTATGCGTCATGCTAAGTCAGGTGCATGGTGGGAGAATGACCCACAACGTGCCTTAGCTAATAACTCTGTGAGCTATACAGAGAAGCCAGATGCTGTATCCTTTATGCGAGAGTGGATGGCATTAGTAGAATCAGGAAGTGGAGAACGTGGTGTATTCAATCGTCAAGCAAGTAAAGTCCAAGCTGCTAAAAATGGTAGACGTAATCCAGACTATGAGTTCGGAACTAATCCTTGCAGTGAAATTATCCTTCGTCCATATCAATTCTGTAATCTTACAGAGGTTGTTGTCCGTGCCACAGACAGTGTGGAGGATCTTGAACGAAAGGTCCGTCTGGCAACAATTTTGGGAACTGTCCAATCTACATACACTAAGTTCCCCTACTTGCGAAAGGTGTGGTCTAGAAATACAGAAGAAGAACGACTGCTTGGTGTGTCACTCACAGGGATAATGGACAACCCTTTGATGACTCTAAGTAACAAAGGATTGGAGAAGACTCTTGAACACCTTCGTGGGATTTGTGTATCTACTAATGCTGAATGGGCTGACCGTCTTGGTATACCTGTTGCTGCTGCAATTACATGCGTCAAGCCTTCGGGCACGGTCTCACAATTGGTGGATAGTGCCAGTGGCATACATGCTCGTCACAGTCCCTATTATATCCGTACTGTCCGTGGTGATAATAAAGATCCACTAACACAGTTTATGATAGATCAAGGCATTCCCAGTGAGCCTTGTGTTATGAAGCCAGATCAAACAACAGTGTTTAGTTTCCCACAAAAATCACCTGTCAGTGCTGTCGTTACAGAAGAAGTATCAGCCATTGAGCAGCTTGAAACTTGGTTGGCTTATCAACGTTCATGGTGCGAACATAAACCTAGCGTAACAATAAATGTACGTAAGGATGAGTGGTTTGAAGTAGGTGCGTTTGTTTATAAACACTTTGATGAAATGTCAGGTGTGTCATTTCTACCATACAATGAGCATACCTATCAGCAAGCACCTTATCAAGAGGTTGACAGTAATACTTACAACAATGTACTATTGACTATGCCTAAATCTATTGATTGGTCAAAACTTTCAGAGTACGAAAAAGAAGATAACACGGTATCAATGCAAACAATGGCCTGTACAGGTGATGTTTGTGAAATGGTAGACATAACATAAGGAGAAAAATATGTTTGAAGTTATAACAGCAATAGCAGGTGTAGTAGTGTTAGCAGACTTTGTTATCCCACTGGTAGTGGATACAGTCTCAGGTTTGTTCTAGTGTATGTTTTAGTACTCATCATGAGCTTTCAAGGTAACATGAAAGTTCAAGCTTTTCACTCACTATTTACTGATTACAATACATGTATGAAAGTAGCAATAGCGATGGAAGAAAGATTGATGAGTACTAAACCATCACCAGATGCGACTGCAAATACCTATTGCTTCGAAATACCAAAGAGTATATAATTCAAATCTCACTACAAAGGAGTACATCATGGATGTATATGTAAGACCTTTCAGAAAAAAAGTCTATGACAAAGTTGACACACCATCTAAAGAAGCACTTATCAAGTACTTAGAAGCTGAAGGTCACACTATCCTTAGCTCTACTGAAGATTACTATGCAGATGTTAAGTCAGAAAAAGATGGGGTTACTTACTACCATGAAGCTGAACGTAAGGCACAATGGAATGGTGATTGGCCTACCCATTGGGCAGAGGTTAGAATACCCGGACGTAAACGAAGACTAGTAGAAAAGTATAAAGATAATTTAAACAACTTGAATTTCTTTGTATTCAATAGGGGTTATAATAAAGCGTGGAAAATTAATGGTACTCAAATGACAGATGCTTGCATTCAAAAACCAAAAGGTCCAAACTATAGAATGCCAGAGCATGAAACATTCTATCATATCCCTTACACAGAAGCAGAGCTAGTGGAAATCAAATGAATAATGATCCAGTAAACAATCCAGCGCATTATAAGTTAGGCAATGGAGTGGAGTGTATTGATTACATCAAACAGGTTTTAACACCAGAAGAGTTTAAAGGTTACTGTCATGGTAACTTAATTAAATATCAACATCGACATGGATATAAAGGTAATCCTGTTGAGGATATGGAAAAAGCTGAATGGTACTTACGAAAAATGTTGGAAACTATGAAGGAGATTCATAAATGAAACCGTATGATGAAGGTATGAGAGCTTTTAAAACTGGTAAGTTGGGTAATCCTTACTCTAAAAATACAAAACAAAACAGGGATTGGGAGATGGGCTTTAATAAAGCCTATTTCTATAACCTTGAAAAGGTAAAACTAAATGAGCAGAAAATTAAAACTAGAAGAGGAAGCTAAAAAATACAGACAACAAAATAGAAAACCGCCAACTAAAACCAAGCCACTAACTGCACGTAGATTTATGGCTGGTCAAGCAATGGCGGCATTGTTGTCTAGATCTCCGGGTCATGTACATAAAGCTGATATAAAACGTGAAGCATATGATTGGGCAGACTATATGCTAGACGATGATGTAGAATAGATAAAGGGGGCTTTTGCCCCCTTATTTATTCTGTCATCTTTTGGAATCTTGATAGATCTCTTAGTGACTTTTCAGTATTTAAATACTGTTGTAAAATAAATAACTCGTTTTGTTCTAAGTCTTCTACTTCACCTAAGCCTAATTCTTTTACTGCTTTTTGAATACCTTTCTTAGGATACTTAGATGTTATGTCGTATTGCAGTGAAATTACTTCTTCAGGACCAGAGTACTGCATTCTTAAAAATGTTTTAGCTAAATCTTTTACTCTTGGTACAACATCACCATTCCAATGATCTAGTTTTTGTTGTTGAGTTAATTTATTAAACCAATTACTTTCTAATAGTAGGCTAGACTCAGCTTCCATAATATCAAACACGATACCATTAAGAGCATTAGCTGCTTTCGGTGCTTGATCTCTTATCTTCTTAGCAGTATTTAAATCAAAATCTCTAAGACCCATTTTATTCATCACACGTTGTGTGTCAGTAAGCCTAATGATTCTAGCACCCAATACTTTAGTTGATTGTATATCAGCCCTACCACCTGCTGCAGTCTCTCTAGGATCTGCTAGTGGTTTACCTGTAAACAGAGGAATGATATTATCTACATAACGAAATGCATTATTAATTAATTTATTATTTTGAACCCTGTCAATTGGTGCTGCATCTTCACCTCTTGCAACACCAGCTAAAATATTCAATGGTTCTAGCGGCCTGATCAAAGGATTAACATATTGAGTTGCTAATGTAGTGCCAACTATTTCCATACCTTTAACTACATCTCTTCTTTCAGGATCAGCCATAAATTTAATAGCTTCTAATGTATCACGTTGTGTTTTATCTAAGTTTCTAAGTAACCCTGAAAGTCCAAAGTCTTGAGTAAACTGACCAAAAGCTTTTATTGCTTGCTGGTATTCACCCATTAAACTAAGTGCCATTATTCTTGCTGCACCTTTGTATGCTGAAACAGGGAAGTCATATTGTTGACTAAAGACCTCACCTGTTAAAGGATCTTGAGCCGCATACATAGGCAAACCCTGCTTTACATTTTCTATCTCTTGTTGTGCTAGTGTGTAAATAATACCAGCACTAACTAATGACCTAGATATAGCTTCTTCGTAAGACATATCTTCATACTTACCTGCAGCTTTTAAAATAACGTTTACACCTGTAGTGTTTTTACCTAAAAAACCTATAGTGTTATTAAAGAATCTTCCAAAAGGAACTATCATACCAAGACCCGGCATATTTCTAGCGTCCTCTAACATACCAGCAAGTTTACCTATGCCATCACTAGACTTGTAAGACTTAGAAAATATAGCTTCTATTGTATCATCAACAGCACTAGCCTCTATATCACGATATTCTTTTGATGCCATGTACTTTTGAAGTGTCATATCCCCAATGTTTTGTGACCGATAAAAATCATTCCAACCTTTACCTGTGGCAATCCTAAGTTTTTTATCCATCTGGAATAAAAACTCTTGCGACTTAGTAAATGCATCTTGTGCTTGTACTAAAGATAGTCTTTGAATTAAGTCAATTTTTTCATCTATAGCTAATCCAACAAGTTTTTGATCTGGGGTAAATTTACCACCAGTTAAAAGTTGATTAGTGTTTTCTACACCACCGGGAAGTACGCTGTTTAATTTTTCCAATGCCTCAGAATTTCTTTGCAGCGCTGATTCAAAAGCAGTGTAAGTCATGTCAGCATCTAATAAAAATCTTACTCTTTGGGCATTGGATTCAATAAGTGCTTTAGCTATTCTTTGTGTATTAGCACCTTCTTCTGTCATTCCTATAAGCTTTTGCAGAGTACCTTTACCTGCATAAATTAATGCTACAGACATATCTGATGCACTTTGTAATGCGGAGTTCGCACCCCAACCAATTACATTTAAAGCACTGGTAGAAGGGTGTGAAACTAATAATCTTATTAATCTATTTTGAACTTTAGCAGTGCCTTCCATAAACTTACTAGGTTCTTTAGGTTTCTTTTTAGTGTCCTTTACAAACCCACCATCTAAAGCAGAGTCATACAAATCTTTAAGTTGTTTATCACTAATAGACATACCTAGTTGTCTAGCTGAGTTACCTGTTGCACCAAGTGCAGTACCTACTTGAGATATTTTATACGCAAAAATATCGCCTATATCACGACCAGTAACCTTAGATCTAGGTATTACTTTTCCATCTTCACCTTTAACTTTAATTTTATTACCAGTTGCTTTTTCTATAGAACGTAATAGTCCTTGAGCTTCTTTATTACTTACCTCAGAAATTAGGTCTGCCATCCAGTTACTAAACTTATCATCTTCAAATCGTTTAGCCCATACGAATCCACGTTCATATGCAACCTGAGTCATACCTTTTAATATAACATTGCCTTCTTCATCAGCATGACCAAACAATAAATTTTGTACAAACTCTACACCAAAATCTTTACTATCTTTAGATAGTACTGCACCACCTTTTAATTTTGTTTTCCAATCTCTACCAACATTAACTTTATCTTGATTTACATACGCACCAATAGTTTCAGAAACCTCAGAAACAAAACCCTCAGTTTTTGGTTCAGGTAGTACTGTACTAGGCAATGCTGTATCCGACACACCCCGTCTAGCAACTAATCCCGCTTGCAATCCACCAAGAAGAATACCACCAAGTGCAGCAACACCTACTGATAAATAACTAATATCTTCTTGTGCTTCTACATCTACCATACCCTCTTGATACAGGTACTCCATACCTGAGCCAACCATAGCATCAACACTAGTTACAACACCTATCTCTGTAATAGCTGCCTTAGTAGCTAGTCTTTGTGCTGCAGTTTTACCTAATACATTCTGTGAGTATGCAGCTATCTTAGTTTTAGATCCAGTACGAGCAGCTTTTACTCCATCAGTAAATACTTTAGTACCTACTTTTTTAGCAGCTTCTTCTGTACCTTCTTTTTTCATTGCCTCAAGAGCAACCCTTTGTGCTCCTTTAGTTCCTACACGAAGAGATCCACCAGCAACAGCTTTACCAATTAAACCACCAACAAGGTTTACTGGATCAAGTACTACACTTCTACTAAAGTCCATTAGTCCTTCAGCTTTTTCAGCAATAGATGTTTCTTTACTAAAAATACCAGCCATATTCTCATACAACTGGTACGCTTTAGCAGCCCTAGCCTTTTTATCTGCATCATCTTTTATGTCGTTAATGTAGTCCATCTCAGCTAAACCCCTTACGGAGTTTCCTGATACTACACCTCTACGGTTATTTAAAAAACTGTCAACAACAGATTCTTTGGTTTCATCTTTTACAGATTCATCACCATATCTATCACGCATATACCCCTCTACAATAGAGTAGGCATAATCATTTTCTACTATATCATCTTGAGTATATGTACCAGCCTCTGGTAATGCAGGAGAAGAATCTACTTTAATATCTTCCGTTATATATTTATCAAAGTAGTTTTCACGATCCTTTTCTTCTTCTTCAGTATCTACAGGCTCTGTTACAAGATACTTATCAAAGTAATTTGTCATTATCGCTCTCGTGTTCTTTGTCTTATATATTCTTCTGCTGAAGTTCCTAAGTGACCAAAGGCATCATTAAAGTCTTTTACAACTTGTGGATTATTTCTGTTTTCAAGTAAATCATCTATAGCTACCTCAGGTACTGATGTTGCCTTTGGTTTTGGTGCAGGTGTTTTAGTAGGTTCTGATCCAGCTTTTAACGAAGGTGGTAAGTAATAGTTTTTCTCCCAACCTTTAAACGCTTCAGGGTGATTCTCTAAAAAGTCTTCTTTAAAGTTTTCAGGAGTTAAGTATACTTCCATTAGTATATCTCTACCAATCTGAATAGAATCTTTACTACCAGTATTAATTAAATTAATAGCTCTTTGTGTATCAACAACCTGTTGGTTGGTAGTATCGTAGTTCTTATCTTTAACAAACTGTTTAGCATTTCTTAATAAGTTGCCAGAAACAATACCTAACTGTCTTTCAAAAAGTTCTTCTTGAGTTTTTGGTATAACCCTAGCTTCAGGTTTAACATCAGTAAGAATTGTACGACCCGGAGTAGTAGTAATATTAGTTAGCTGTGTAGCTAGTTCATAGTATTTACTTTTATCAGAAAGATCAGCACCAGTAATTAAACTCATGTAATCTATCTTTTCTTCTTCAGGGATATTAGATTGAACAATATTCATCATTGATCTGACATCCGATAGTGGAATAGGTGTTCCTGTAACATCAACATTAGTATCTAAGAAGTTAAGAACCTCTTCTGCAGCAAATGGATCATCAATAATATTATTAAAAAAAGCTACATCTTCTTCACTAAGATCTGCACCACTAACTCTTTTTTGCAGTTTCATTGCAGACTGTGCAGCAGTAGTGTACTTGTCACTAGTTTTAGCTGTTGCTTGTTTTTCTAATTTAGCAAGATATAAACCTAGTAGACTTTTTTCACGTTCATCCTCTAGTTCTTTTTCTTTTAGTCTTTTAGCTTGTATTTTATCCATGCCACTTAAAGCACCTGCCCAACTCCATCCCATCTACTGTCTCCTTGCCATCAAGCCTTGAGGGGCTGGTTGCTCAACCTCTGCTTTTGGTTCTTCCATCATAGGTTCTTTTTCAGTTTCTTCTGGAGCAACATCACTTGAAATTTTTTCAGGAAACTCTCCAGTTTCTTCACGAAGTTTATTTAACATATCTCTAGCACGAGAACGGTCTCTTTCGTAGGTAAGAGCTTTCTTAGTTTCTTCGTTATCAAACCCTTCGTCAAATTCTACATCAGCTTCAAGAGCTAAACCTTTAATATACTCATGTAGTACTGGTGCAATAATAAGACTTACATCTATACTGTGTAAGCCCTCCATAACAGCACTCCTAAGAACACCTTCAACTAAAGCAGTAAGTGTTAAACCTTGTTCAAGAAAATAAAAAGCATCTTCTAATGCTTCTGTTCTAGTTATATTTTCAATATGCAGATCTAAAGCCTCAATAGGATCAACTATTTTAGGTGGTCTTTCAAAAGGTAAACCTTTAGGTTCTGTAGTAAGTGATTGACCGGGAATAGGTGCTGCGAATATAATACTCATTAGTTACCCTCATTAAATAGTTCGTATTCTTTTTGTCTTCTTTTAACTAAACCGGGAAGTTTCTTTTTACCAGCGTATACGTACTCAAGAAGCATGTCACCTATTTCATCAATACCTCTAGTTCCATTGTCCGATAATTTATTTAAGTTCCCTTTACCTGCATTGTATCTAAAAGACATCAGTGCTTTAAATTGAGAGTCAGTAAACTTTTCATCATAACCTTTTTCTAATTCTCTTACATCTTTTTCAACAATTTTTAATTCGTCATTAAGACGTTCAAGAGCTTCTTCTTCTGTTATAGTTTCATTCTCACTCTTAGCTTTAGTTCCATAGCCAATAGTATATTGCTTAACATCCCAATAAGCTTTTTCTTTAAAACCTTCTATGTCTTTAATAAAGTCAACAATATTTGTACTTTTACTTGGTCTAGACATTAAACTATCAGATGAAGATACAACATCTTTTGTTTGAGAAGTATTTTTAGTTAAGTCTTTTTGTTTATTTATTTTAGCTATCATTGCCTCCCTAGCTGTAGAGGCATTGTCGCTATACTTTTTATATTGTTTAAATCTAGCTGCCAACTCTGGTGCAGGGTTTAAACCTAAAGAAGGATCATCTATATCTAAATAACTAGCTTCAGTAACCATATTTTTTCTTGCGGCTAAACCAGACTTCTGTATTCTATCACTAGATAGAGAAGGTAAAAGCTCTGGATTGTCCATAAGTTTAGACATATCAGCATAAGATTTAGAATACATACTCATTTATTTTTCCTATTATCCGAATATCCCACCGAAGTCACCAAACAAAAACCTAGTAATAAACTCTGTTTTTGCAGAATCTTCTGCGTAGCCTATTTTTTCTTTTAATGCTTCTAATGTTTGCTCACCTAAAAGAATTTGCATAGCTCTGTCTTTAGCTGATTCAGCTGAAGTAAAGTTATAACTCATTAGGTCACGTTCACGTTGCCAAACTGCGTCAATATTTTTAGAAGTCATAGCATTAATAGTAGCAGCAAACTCTCTATTGCTTTCATTTTGAGCAGCAGTATTTAAAGTTGCAATATTCTGTCTCCACTGAGCATTAGCTTGAGCTACTACTAAACTATTTGTAGCATTAAATGTATCACGTTGTTGTTGCAAGTTAGAGTTAAACTCACGAATAGCATTAATAGAGTTTACATTAAATTGATTAATTGCATTAGTTTGTGAGGCATTAAACTGTGAAGTTTGTGCAGACAAAGATGAAAAGAATTGTCTGGTTTGATTTTCATTAGCAGCATTAAATTGTGCTGCAGCATTTTCAGCAGCTTGATCTGTAAACAAAGCTTGAATGTTTTGTTGCGTTCTAAACATTGCAGATTGTTGTTTTCTATCAAGGTTAGCCATATCCATAGCTAAGAAGTTCTGAGCATTCTGTACTGCAGCTTGTTGTCTATTACTTAAATTAGCCATATCAAGTTGCGACAATGCAGCAGCTTCTGCCATTACCATAGCTTGACGATTATTTAAGTTTGACAAGCGCATAGTATTTACTGCACGAGAATTTTCAAGAGCTATGTTTTGCTCTGCAGTAAAGTTCATATTAGCAATATCACCAATACGTGCTGAGTTCTGAACACGAGCTTGGAATGCTTGGTCAAACTCTTGACCCATAAACTGAGCACGTTGTTGTGCCGCAAGCATAGCACGTTGTTGACGGTTTGACAAGTTCTGAGCTTCAAAAGATGCAACTGTTTGTGCATCAGCTTGAGCAATAGGTAAAGCAGATTCCATTGCAGCTTGCACAACAGCTTGACCAGCAAGACTACTAGCACCTAATCCACGAGCAGCCATAGCACCCATAGCATTACGCATTGCACCAGCAGCCCATGCAGGTGTATCACCACCTTCAAACTGTTGCATAAGACCCTCTAATTGGCCTTGTACAGTGGCTTGTTTGCTTGGGGTAGCTTGAGCAGCCTCAATCTGTTCAGTAAACTTAGCGGCTTTAGCAGCGTCTGCCACACCACTAATTAATTCACCATCTTGCAACTCCCGTTGTGTAGGATTCTGCATAGTAAAAGCTGCACCTTGAGCAGCTTCAAGATCTGATACTGCAGATTTGTTTTGTTGGGCTGCATCTATTTGTGCTCCGGGGCGAATTGTTCCATAGACATTAGGCATAGCTGCAGTTTGTGCTTGAACATAAGGACTAACTGTACCTGCTTGATAAGTAGAAGCTGGAACATATGTAGGTGCTTGAGCTTGAGATACTTGTCCTACCGTTGCAGCTGTAGTAGTTGGTGCTTGACCATACACTTGACCTGCATAAGGAGATATAAATTGACCATCTGTTGGTCTAATATAAGATACAGGAGCTTGCATAGGTTGAAATGTTTGTCTTAAAGCTGAGGAAAACATTGGAATCACACCACTTGTGTAACTAATATTATCACCACCCTCTTGCAAACCACGAACCATACCACCTTTTGCCATAGCTTGTTCATACATACCCATACGAGCAGCTACTGCGGGATTAGATTTAGCAAAGTCATTAAGTCCAGCTTCAGTTTTTGGACCTTTGTAACCTAAAAACTTAGTTGCTAGTTTATACTTAGCATTTAAATTAGTGTCTCCACCTTCAGCATAACCAACTGATCCACCTTGTGCCATACCCATTTTAGAGTATCCCGGTGGTACGTATGTTACAGCTTTACCATCAATTTCTGTAACAGGTATTTGTTGTCCTAATTCATTTGAATACATAACTGTTTGACTCATTCCTGTTGTTGTATCTGAAGGAAGTGATACCGTTTGTGGTACAGCACCTTGAATATATTGAGGAGAAAATACTTGTGAAGGCATATCTGCAGTGCTTGAAGGAGCACTTGTAGGTCCAGATAAAGGGGCAGCTTCACCAACTTCATATCCGGGAGGGTCATAAGTAGAAGCACCTTCACCTGAGTAAGGGGTATATGTTTCTGGTCTACGACCTTCTATTCTATCTTGAGCAACTTTTTGTGCTTCTGCAGTACGTCTAGCTTTTTCTGCAGCTATTCTAGCATCTTCTTCTTCTTTAGCTCTACGAGCTTCTTCAGCTTTACGTGTTTCTTCTTCAAGCCTAAGACGTTCAGCCTCTGCTTTAGCTTCTTCTTCGGCTTTTAGTTTAGCCTCTTCTTCAAGCCTAAGACGTTCAGCCTCTGCTTTAGCTGCTTCTTCGGCTTCTAAACGAAGTCTTTCAGCCTCAGCTTCTGCTTCAATTCTAGCCTTTTCCTCTGCTTCAATTCTAGCTTTTTCTTCCGCTTCTAATCTAGCTTCTTCTTCTGCTTTAGCTTTTTCAGCTGCTGTTTCTAAACCTTTAATATAAGCAGCTAATTCTGTTTGATAAGTGGCTTCATCTTCATTGTATTTTTCTAGATCTTTTTCATATTGCTCGGAGGCTGAAACATAGTTATTATAAGCATCGTACTTATTCGATAAAGATTTCCAAGCTTTGTAAGGTTCATTAAGCTTTGCACCAAATTCATTGCCTTCTTTATGAAGTAAGTTTTTCTGGATCTGACCTTTGTCATTACGAATATCACGAAAAGGAGTCTTTTTAAATTCTCCTGTAACCATATTTTTCCAAACAGCGGCTTGCATATGTGGACGATCAGTATAATATTCATTCCACACCCAACCCCAATTACCGGGATTATTTCCTAACTCTTGTTCAGGTTTAGCTACCGCAGCAGGTTCAGTTGGTTTTGTAGGTTTTATTGGTTTAGCCATATTTATTATCCGTTTACTACTTCGTTAAGACCCCAGATCATTGCACCTGTACCACCTAAGAATAATATTACACCTATTGTTAAAGATATACCCCAGAACAATCTGTCTCTTGCTTTAGCTTGTGCCTCTAGTGCTTCTTTTTGTCTAACCCTAGCAGCAGCTTGTTCTTTCACAACAAGATCCCACATTCCCGGTGGTCCATATAGTCTACACACTTCACGTAATTCGTTCTGTGCTTCTTTATGTTTCATCTTGGCTTGTGCAATTGCAAAGCCTTCTTCTTCAGATGAGCTTAGTCTACCTAGTGGGCCTTTATGTCTGCCTTGTTCAGCTAAACTAATGTCAGCTTCTAATTTAGCAAGCTTACCAAAGTGAGGCAGTAAGTCTGCTATATCACTACCAGCTTTAACTGCAGAACTAACTGCACCAGCTATCTTAGTAACTGCACCTGCTAAAGCTAATACTTCTATCATTATGGCAAACCCTACTATTAATCATTTGCCATCTTTTCTACTGATG
>Ga0208767_1000760_pt1 | contig 26426 bp, 9 predicted proteins | sample VirMetDEL_Mar_21_FD_184514 | JGI IMG/M metagenome (GOLD analysis project Ga0208767, IMG submission 184514) | Aqueous microbial communities from the Delaware River and Bay under freshwater to marine salinity gradient to study organic matter... | ecosystem: Environmental > Aquatic > Marine >... | reverse complement strand
CCATTTCTAGAGTTTCATGACTACTATTTGTAGGATGACTATGATAAGGTGCGCCAGCTACCAATGTGTAATCAGCGTCTCCCCTGTATCCTCTATAAATATCTACAGCTTGTCCGAATCTATTTAACTCACCGCCACTTTCAGACAATACATACTCAAAACCTCCGGGCGTAGGTATTCCATCAAAGACAGCTTCTGCTCTAGATCTGTAACCTTGAGCAACAATTTTCTCTGCAAAAGACCAAGCCTGAGTTCTAGAGCTAAAATCTACCATCTTATATCTGTAATTGTAAACAGCGCCGTTATTAATAATCATCTGTCCGCTGTTAGCTTCAAAGGTATCAATTCTAACGCCAGAGCTTCCCAAATCATAATATGAATGTAACGGAATATCAAAAGCCGCGTTAAAACTCTTCCTTAAGAACGCCGAGTTAAAGCCGTTAGGATCTACAACGCCGCTGTATATGTGATGATGCAATGTTTCAAAATCATGATTAGGAGAGCCAACAGCAATCATATCGCAATCTATTGCTACTGATACTCCAAAGTTATCAGATCTGCTAGTATACCTTTTAATATAATCTCCAGATTCCCAAATAGAATTACCTTTCTCTGCAACTAACACTTTTTCTTCAGTCGCATTACCCCACTGTGTTATGCCAACATTAGCGCTTTCTGGTTTTATTTTAGTATTTAGCTCCCAAGGTAAGTTTTCTACTAAAACATTTTTGCCACGACCGCTATTATTGAAAACAAAAGCTGCTCCAGCTCCACCGTCTTCCGCAAGTTTAATACCAGAAATTTCTCCATTATCGTTGTAGTTGCTAACAACATCGGACCACCTAACAATTCCACCGCTAGGATCTGTTTCAGAGTAATATGCATTAAACGGTGAGCCAATCACTATTTTATCTTTACTCAAATCTACTGAATATCCAAATAGATCTCCTAAACAGCCAGATCTTTCATAAAAGAAGTCTAGCTCTAAGTAATCCCTACCATTGACTTTGCTGAGTTCAGTTAAGCCGCCGTCTAATTTAGCGTCAAATATAACTGTTCGGTCAGTGTCTAACTCGTTAGGGTACAACCAAGGATCATAATCGCCACCGTTAGCAGCTATATGTAAATAATCGCCACTGTATAAAGGTAATTGACCATGATTATTTATGCAATGGTCACTAAATTGTTGTTTGGCTATAGCAATTTGCGCTGGATCGGTAATCTCTGGTGGTCTTGCAACAAACAATGGATTTATACTATCTTCTATGTCAAGATATCTCGGAAGTCTACCTTCTTGTCCAGCCGCACCAAACAAAGGTGTTATCATATTATTTTCTAGCGCATGTCCACTGATTGCATAATATTTAGCTGGACTAGCAGATTCAGGGCTTCTTAGTTTTTGTACAAATCCCCATTCACGCTGACCAAATTTAGGCGTCTCAAAGTTTGTTCCGCCTCTTGCGCCTGAAGTATCATCGTTATACTTTTCTGGCGACAATGGATAAAGACTGCGTATAAAATCTTGATTGCCAATTGTTGAGCTTCTGTAATCTGGACATTCTCCTTGTACTAGGGTTGAGTCAGATATCACAATCACTCTGGATCTTTTTTTACCAGCAGGGAAAGAAGAGAAAGTTTCAGGCTGTTCTGCTACTACGATTGGTCCGTCTTCTATTAACTCGTCGCCTAAAGAGTTGCAAATTTCTTGATTGCTATTGTTGCAATATTTTCTACTTATACTAGAAGTCGGTCTCCAGTAAGGAGGTATTGTCTTTGTTCCTCCGGGGAAGGTAACCCACTCTTCATTGACAATAATATCAACTAAGACTTTTCCACTAGTTTGCACATTTGTAACATAACTATTTATATCTAATGGACAGCCAGACATTGAAATAAACTTAGCAGTGGTTGGTATAACTCCTTCAGTAATAGAACCCGGATTTATCCCGTCCTTGTAAGGAGTAAACCATTGCATACCTACATTGTCTTGTGTTGCTCTAAAATCTGCTTCAAGCGTTACTACTTCTCTATCTAAAGTTTTATGTATTTTGAACTGACACTTATCTTGGTAATCTTGACCTCCACCGAAGCCCCCTTCATCTCCTCCTTCTTGTGGAGGAGTAGGATCAAAACTTATATTCTTAAATTCTGCACATATATCAAACTTATCATTTTGAGTTTCAGAAACAAAGTTCATGAATACTTTGTAGCCAGAGCCTACATCTAAATCAAGATCAATAGTTGCAACAGAATCCATTATCCATTTAGTAATATTATTAGTTACATATCTTCTTTCTTTTATTGGATAATCAAAATGAATAATATTCTCGTAATCTTGCCCGCCAGAGATTGGTACAAAATCTTGTCTTCTTAATGAAGAATCTGCGCCTTGCTCTCCACCCCTAGAAGAATACAGCAAGTTAGACTCTAAAGAGAACCATAACCCATTTACAGCCGTGTTAGTGTTGTAAACGTCACTGTAATCAAACCCATTTGGACATCCTTTAATTACATCCGCATTTGTATTAACACGTTGCAGAGTCGCGGTAGGTCTCCACCCATCAATAATATCTTGCAGGCCAATAGGAGGTTGCTGATCGTATTCTGAACCACTAACGACAGAGTAGGCAGCGTTGATTGGATCAAACAAAGGTCTACTAGTTATATTTAGTTTTTCACACACATGGTCAACATTGTCAGCAATATCTTGAACGGTTTCTGGACGCATTGCGTTGTATGTTATAATTAACTTCTTGTTCCCTAAATTCATCCAAGATTGTAGCCTTGATAGATCTTCTACTGAAGGTATGCCTTTAGGATTAGCAATCCAAACATAGTCAACACTGCTTGAAATTTGGTCTGAAGCATTTGGGAACTGAACATTCTCAGTAAACCCACCAGTTTCAGCGCGTAGTTTCGCAGCCAATGTATGGCCAGCCTGTCCGCCTCCACCGGTAGGAGACCCGTCTTCAAAGTAGGCATCCTCTAAAGATAGTCTTCCAGTCCAACCTCCTAAATGAATACCAATAGGAGCAGCAGAGCAATCTTTTTGAACCAAATTCAAATAGAACTCAGTATTCTGATCAAAGTTCTCAGGTTTGTTTGTAGCTAATGGGTCAACACCTCTACTAGCATCATCTTCGCTCCACTGTGTAGCTATCAAGTAAACCAAAGAGTTGTTATAATTCCCTTCAATATTCTTACCTGATTCCACAATAGCTAGGTTTGCTTGTGGGTATATATCTTCATAGTAATAAGAGGTACTAGAAGAACTTTCTGGTCTAGCTACTCCTTGCAAAATAGCATCTCTGCCATTCATTGGTTCGGGATCTGAAAAAGTACCTAAATTATAGCTATTAAATACGCCGACAGTATTAGAGTCACTATCTTCTTGAATGCTAAATGCTATTTCGTTTGCTTGTTCTCCTGCAAATTCGTAAACTGTAGTATTCGCTTCTTTAACAACCCATTCGTAAACATATTCGAAACTAGTTATTTTTCCAGAAGTATCTGGTAAGTTAACAATTTGTTCTGGCACATATTCTCTGGTGGTCATCACAGGAACAGGGTCTAACCCGACACGGCCTTCTAATAGCTTGAAAGGATCGCTTTCGCAACCGGGATCAAAGTTTCCGTATTGGAATGGCCAACTTCTTGTGTAAGATACTGTGGTTATAGAGCTTCCTGCCCCTTCTTTGACACACTGCTCAGTCCATTGGGCGCGTAAATCTCCCATATGCTCGTGAGGCATCTCACATCTTGCATTCAAAATAGAATCCGGCTCATCAAACGTGCCTTCCGGACAAGTCATAATATCATAAAACTCTTGCGACCCATATTGAGATAGATCTATTCTAATATCTCCTACGCCTTTAGCATAACAATTATTTGTATTAATGTTTGTTCCACTACTATATTTAGGAGTGAGTGCTTTGGTGATATTTTGATTGTCTCCAAGAACATTTACACAATCCGGCATAGCTCGTGTTTTATCATAAACACCTTGTATTCTTAGATCAACATTTAACCTGTCTAATATTTTATTTATAATATCATTGGAATCTTTGTAAAGACCGTTATGCTCCCAGACAGGATCATTACCAACAAGAACTAAATTTCTATCTCCTAAAGCCAGCCAGTCTTTGATATTCTCTATAATTTCATCGCTAACAGCGTCTAGCTCTGGCGTAATAATAAATGCTAATCCTGCATCTTTGGGTATTTCAATTTCTGAGAAGTCCATTCTTCTCCAAGGAACTTCTGTAAAAACATTATTCCAATCATCGTAATATCCAGCTTCTCTTTCTTCTTGATGGAAGTTTCTATCTAGATTGCCGAATAGACCAAGCTCTACAACTCCGTTATGAGAGTAATTTTGTCTAGATCCAAACATTCTTACCGCGCCAGCATAGTTGTAAGAAGCCCAACTATTCAAACCAGTTCCCCAAACGTTAACGTCTTCAAATTCATTGAACGAATCTGTAGGTGCGCCAAACGCAACATTTTCTCCATCATCATCTACAGAAGTACTCCATCCCAATCTAGAAGTGGGCGCAAAAGTACTGGCTAAGAAGAAGTTAGTACCAGTGTAAGCGATATCCTGATAGGTGTATTCAAATGTCCAGACGTACTGTTGAGGTAATTTATTATCCCAGTAGTCTACATCATTTCTAAATGCAAACCTGTCAGATGCAGACATTGCATCGTAAAGTAAAATATTGGCCTGATCTGTTCCTAGATTATTTGCCACTTCGTCGTATTCAGTGACGGAGCTGGTCCTTCCGGTAAACACAAACCAACCACGAAGACCATCGTATAGCCTACTAATCTCTTCTGGACATCTTTCATAAATTCTACAAGGTGACTTGGTAAAGGGTGAACCAACAGAAACGATATCTGCATTTTTACTGATACTTACAGACTTACCAAAATTATCGTTGTATTTGTAAGGAGATATGTCTCCGGCGCCCGGACCACTAACTGAATCGTTACTGTAATTTGATTCATCGTTTGGAGATTTAATAACTTGTACACAGTTCCATGAATTTCTTTCTTTTTCAAATATAAATACGCGACCTCCAGAAGAAGGCGGTAAGTTAAATTCATTTGCTTGTGTTTTGTTCCACTCTTGACCAACACCGCTAGTTAAAAATACTAGATTTGGATTATTGTAGCTATTAAACGTAGTAAGTAAATTACCGGTATCTAAAAAGCTCTCTACGTATTCTTTACTGGTCGTTTCCCAGTTTTCTAAAGACGTGTTACTTTGCACTAATCCGAACATACCGGTCGCAGGTAATTCTTCAGTTTGATCGTAAACCCCGCTTTCAAAAGAATAGCTTTTGTAGAAATTTTCAATCTCGTTGAATAAATTGAAACCGTTCCTAACGACTTGCCCCTTCATGGAAGAACTGGTATCTTCAAACAACATCAAATATGGAGGTATGCCACTGTGAACATGAGTAGACATGTAACTGTTTCCTGTTGGAAACGCATCTGTGTAGGCGTCTAAGAAACCATCAAATATTTCTTGTTGTATTTCTTCAGGTGTTTTATCATAATTACCATCAAGTCTTGGTATGTATTGATGTTTTATCCAAGAAGAGTCTTGATCAAAGTCGGGAGCTTCGGGTCTAGGGTAAGCAAAATCAAAAGTTTGTAGAACGACAAGTTTAAAATCTACCTCTGGTTGGAATTCGTTTCCTTGAGCATCCCAAGGAGCAGAAAAGTATTTATATAATATGTTGTAATATCCGGCTTGTGCTTGTATAGCTTTCAACTGAGTTTTATTATTAGGCCAGTTAAACTCATTGGCTACTACAACGAGACCAACCTTGATTCCAGAAGTATCTATTTCTTCAAATTTTCTAAACCACTCAGCTTGAGGCGCTCCAACCACAGCAACTTTAAAATCTCCACTATTAGCAAAATCTAGCGATGTACCAAGCCCACGTCCTTCTTGTCCAATACCCCACTGTTTAGCGTCTATAGAGAAATCTTCAAAAGTAAATACATTTTCAATTGTTTTTTCTACATAATCTCTTCGATATCCTGAAGGTAGCATCAGAGCGTCTTCGTAAACCCAGCCCGCTTTTTTGCCAGCAACGTCCGCTTGTCTGTTGTAAACAAAAACAGCTCCTGCGCCAGAAGACTCTACGCCCTCAAGGTCAGGTATTGTAATTTCTGGTGATGAAATTAGCATAGTGTCGTTTTGAATAGACACTGCTCCGCCATACTGGTCATTAGGATTTCTTCCAGAAGCAAGTAAGAAATCTAGGTGATGCTGTTGGTTAGACTCAAATGGCTCGTCTCCGATAAACTTAACTCCTGAGAATACAATATCTTGATCGCAATCTTCGGTACAGCATCCTTCTGCGTACCAGTTGGGGCCACACATTCCGTATTCCCATTCCTCAAAATCTCTTGGAGACGCAATTGGATCTGTGTTTCCAGTTTTTAAGGTCATAGTGGCTTGGTATAGAGAATCGGGGAAGAGCGATACAAACTTTCTAATGCCATAGTAATCACCGCTGTAGCCGATACTAGTGTTGTCAAAAGATAATGCTGTCGGATTGGTGTAGGTTGCTTTAGCTCTAAATATACCGCCTTCGTTGCAGACTTCACCTCTCCAATCGAAACAGTCTGTTCTTAGCGGCCTGTCTATTGCTTTGCTCGGACTGTCTCCATCGCAAGAACCATAACTAACTAAATCAACGCCGCGTATTTCGTTGTTAATAGGTACAGTGGCTTTAGCGTTATCTTGTATGTCAATGTCTATGCCGTAATTCTCGTTATCCCATTTAGCATAGAAAGTACCAGTCAAATATGTAGAAGTAGTTAGGTTTAATGCACCATTTATATATCCTCTAATAATTGGATTATGCATATAGAGTGGTAGGTCAACAGTTGTGCCAGATGGAGTATTGATGTACAGAGGCATCGTGGTTTGTATGGCACTGTCTGTAAACGGAGTAACACCAAGGGTAGCAATATTTAGCACGCCACTTTCATACATTGAATCAGCGCTAGTTAGTCTATTATGGAGATACAGGTTAGCGTAATCTCTAACAGCTACAGAGTTCGCAGTCTCAGAACCAAACAAGAAAACTGGTAAATCACCACTAACAGATGTAGTTTCTACGTTCGCTTCAAGCACTAGTGGTAGATTAGCATTAGCCCAACCTTGAACTTTAGGAATCACAAGGTTCATGCCTTGATCAAGACCATTCCAAATACCGCCTAGCGTATAAAGGCTTAGATTAGATGCAGCGTCATCTTTTTCCGTATTGCTTGCATATAAATTAAATACCTCAGAAGCATGAAATGCACCGCTAACATACAGATTCATATTGTCATCAGCGTATAGCGGTGTTCCTATAAGCAAAGGCAAGGACTGATCTACCGGTGTCGGGTTCTCTCCAACAACTAAGGTGAGCGTTCCGTTTTCATGATAAGCGCCAGAAGCGTATAGGTTAACAAACTCATCAGAGTCAAGAGCATGGATGTTAACATTATCCATTCGAACATGCGAAGAGTGTAGCTCTAATCTAGAATTAAAGACGTTTGCATTTGGATAAACTATATCATATTGTACAAACATCTGGTTTACATCGTCGGAGAAATATTTTTCCCCAAACTCTTTTAACAGAGGTTCGCGATCAAACAAAGACCAAGACTCAGACTCATCGCATATGTCATCATAAGAAAATGTACTATCAAGACGCATTATACAACTAGAAGGTTCTATATAATGTGTTTTTCTATTGACAAGACCCCAAGGCTTTTCTGGATTCCAATAGCCTTCTTTAGCTTTAGTGTACAAACTGACGATAAGTTTTGGGCCAACATCTGGATCGCACCCGCCCCAATCAACAGGATTATCCATGTAGTGACTGATAACGCTTTCTACAACGAGAGCTTTTTCTGAGAACTTATAGCCAACTGGCAAGTTTTTAGTGATTCTTCTGTCTACAGCGTGAAAATTGTTAGGAACTTCTGAGAGATGGAATCTTAAAAAATCATTTTCTATTTGCGTATGATAAGCAATTGATTGTTTATTTTCAACAGCAAAGTCTGGTAGAGCCATACTTGCTTTTTGTAAATAAGATTGTCCATCATGAGATAGATTAAATACAATTTGCTCAGTGTTAGGTCTTAATTGCCATTGATCAAAAGCTGGCCCAAAAGGACAATACTGGAAAGCGCCAATCTGCCAGTCATTGTATGTATCTTCATTGACACGATCCCATAATTTGTAACGATCATTTTGATAGTCATAACCCGGATCAAAGTATTGAACACGACTATTCTCTAAGAACTTTTCTGCTGTAACCTGTTTGTAAGTCCAGTCAGGATTACTATCTACAATATTACCCGAAGAAACACCAAACTCGCTTACTAACATATTCATACCAACGCCAGAACCATCAGACCATCCAACCACAATATCTGCATTAGCTGGATTTCTATCAAAAGTTGCTGACTCAGCTCTTAGAACATCCCAAACACCAGTTGCTTCATTATCTGCGTACAATCTTAATTTTTTATCGTCTGTGTATGTAAGTAATACATTAAGTGGGTAAGTGTATTGATTAAAGAGTGTGTTGTCTTTGATCTTTATAATGTTGCCAAGATCGTCTTGCGCGAAAGCTGCGAGACTTCCTTGTTCATAACAAAGAACAAAATCCATGTCTGCGGGCGTTTGCCAACGTGAAACTAGTACGCCGCTATCGAATAGATTATAATCAACGCCAGACACAGTGTTATCTGGGGTAAATCTTAAAAATACAGAAAATCCACTGGTGCTGACATCAATATTTTCAAAAGTAATGTTTTGTGTGTTTTGCGAGATTCTGGTAACTGTGTCAAAACTATCTGCGATCTTACCAAATAAAGGATCATTGGTAAAATCGGTAGTCCCGTCACTTAGTGATGTCCAGTCCGAAGTCTTATATACTCCTGTATATCCGGGTAGCTGCGTTTGGAATAAACCGTTGGCATTATCCGCTGTGTACCTCCAGCCGATATTTTGATAAGTGGTAGGCGTGGTGGTGAACAGACCGCTCGTATTACCAAAGCCATCGCCCAAGAAGCTAGACTGAACATATTGCCCGTCTATCTTATCGAATTTAAAGTATCCAGAAACAAAAGGATACTCCATGACTGGGTTTTCAAAACCAAACCCAAACATATCTGGATCATATGGACCGCGAACAGTGCCTTCTACACCGCGCCATCTTCTTGAGTAATTTGATTTAATTGTATTAGGCGAAGTATACGCATGAGGCAGACCTTGTATGGCAGATATCGGCCCATATCCAGAACCAGCATTTAGGATATCATCACTAGAACCCATAGAATTTGGATACAAAGCGCCTTCTGATCTGCCGCTTTGGGCTTTAGAAAACACGCCGCCTTGAGAATACATATTCATTGCGTGCTGAGGTCTGTATCTTACAGATAACTTCATGTGAGATATACTAGCGCCTGTAGGCAATGGATATATATCTAAATATACATGTTCTAATAAAGTACTTAGGTTGTAACTTTTACCTAAGCCTACTTCGACTTGTTCATCAATAATAACTAACGGTATTTCATACTCTTGGAATTCGGTACTCGTCACAAAAGGATATTGTGCAAGTTTGTAATGATCGTTACCACTTGCTTCGTAATATTTATCTTTTTCTGAAAGAGAAGACCCACCTAGAGCAAATTCATCACCATCGGAATAAAAACCAGAAAGTATAGGGTGATGACCGAAAGAAGGTATGAAACTTTCATTGAGTGAGACTCCAGATGGGTCTTGAATGAATCCTCCAGAGGCAGGAGTGATATTCAATAATTTATCATCACTGTAGCCAACAACGTCTAGAGCATAATCTCTAGAGCCTATAGCTTTTTTAGCAGTTACTTTTAAAGTTATACTATCTACTTCAAAGAAAGCGTTGTCTATATGATCCGCAGTTCGGTTTTCAGTATTAAACGCGCCACTAGGAGACCACCAACGATTATTTGAGCTTTGATCGTACTCAAAATTAAAAGCGCCTTTAGTAATCTCATCGACATAGGAAGAGCCGGTAGCGAATTTAACGATAAGCTTACCAGAATCCTCAGCCCCGTGAATATGTTCTAAGCTAATATAATCTAAGTTATCTTCTCTAATAGATTTTAGCAGGCTGTCAGAACCGCAACTATCCTCGTTTGTGTCTAGAGTTTTACTATCTCTCCATAGCCCGCTAACAGACGGCCATATTGTAGTATCAAAATCACAACATGGTATGAATGAAGGCAGAATATTTCTTTCTAGCCGATGAAGCTTGTCTGGCACACTAGCAAATATATTTAGGTAATCTTCTCTTCTAGGTCCGTACCCACCACTATTACATATTTCTAATGCTGTAAGCTTGAAATTACGAGTTGGATTGATATAGTGACCCTGAGTAGACAGCGGTGTACCGTCTATAGCTAAATATTGATTGCCAGATACTAGCAATATTTCTGGAGTAACATAGTTTTCTTCAAACCCAATATCAAAACCCGGATCAAAAGGATCATCTAAAGAAATTGCTTGTAAGCTAAAAACCAAAGAATAGTCTTTTACTTCGTCTATAACAGGAGTTGTTCTTCGCTCCCAGTCATATTCGTCAAATATATTGTATTCTGGCTCAGTAACATAAGTAGTATAATTAGTATGCTCTGTTGTAGAATCTCCTTTAAAAGAGAAATCTTTGTATTTTACAATAACGTCGCCATACGGATCTAACAGTTTTATATTGTACACTGTATAAAGAGGCGCAATCTTAGATTCGTAGTTTTCTAACGGAGCTGATATTCTCATTTTTAGCCGAGAATGCTCTGGCCTGACTGAGAAATCTGTTAGTAATGCGTTATACTGGAAAAAACCCTCTGTGCTAACCTGAGAAGAAGGGCGTATAAAACCACTATCATCGGATAATAGTACGGAATCACCTCCGTTTGTAGAAATGCCTTGATACACGCCTTCGTCGATATAGCTCCACAAAGGCTTGTCCTGAATGCCATCATGAGTGAATGCATTAAAACCATCTGCTATTGGTCCATCACCTGACGGGTATAATTTCTGAATACAGCCAAAATCAGGAATATAACCATTTATTTTGTTAACTGTATTAATTAACTCAGAGTTAAAATCTAGTTCTCTTTTAAGGCTATAGTCTACAGATACTTTTTCTTCTACAAAACCAGCGCCTTCTACAGTTAAATCTGCATCTAAACCTAAGATAGAACTAATATCAGAGGATACAGACGACAGGAACGTCATATCAACTTCAGTTAATCTGACTCTTGTATTAGCCTCGTCTATTGAGCTAGTGGACTCAACTGTGGCTTTTATGCTATGATGAACAGATAAGGTGGCATCTACTTCGCCCCCAGCGGGACATGTAGATGTAACGCCTTTTACACAAAAACATTCTAAATTTTGTAAATAACGATCTGTCATGTAAATACTCTTCTAGATGGTTGGCGGACGGGTAACCTGTTCACGGTTAAGTCTCCCGTACTGATCGACTGAATATTCTTCCGTTAACTGTCTTCCTACCTCATTTAGTAGACTATCCCTCACGACATTCTCCCACTGTTGTAGCCATTGACCACCACTAATATCAAGTTGCACACGAGCTTGACTTACTTTTATTTCTATATTGCTATTAACCAGTTTTTCTACAGCGTCGTTAAAGGGTGTAATGACTTGAGTCAGCCGGTCTGCGGCAGAACTAAGACTTTGATTAAACTTGTCTAAGACTGCGGGAATATCGGAAACGGCGTTGGCGCTTTGTTTTGGGAAACCTTGCGTGTCAGCTTGCGCTGCACGTTTCATGCCAGTATTAAGAGTTTTTACTGTGCTGCCTAGTAAGCTCAGTGTTCTTGTCATACCACTCCAAAATGTTCCGCCCGATTCTGAAAGTTTTCCAAATTGGTCTACCTTTTGGGATTGTTGCGCTTTATCTGAATCTGAGCGTCGATTTCTATCTGATGAATTTTGAAGCATTCGATCAAAACTTTGGCCATTATACATAAACTGCTGTACTTGTACCACACCAAAATTAGCAGTGTCAAAAACGCTTTTTTCAATTTTTTCTCTTTGCTCAGCGATAGTCTCCATTGTTTTTGCTAAGGAAACAATTTCATTTTCTATACCTTTTTCTTCTGCACTCTCACCCGCCAAACGTCTCGCGAGTAATGGGTCATTGATTCCCTGCGCCCTGAGTGCTAGTTCAGCAGCTCGCGTGTTTGCCTCACCCTGCTCTTGCAGTTGTTTAAACGCTTTCCCTAAATCTTCAGCGCCAAAGGCACTAACAGCTGCTGCATCGCCTGTTTGTAAAGCCGATCTAGCAGCCGAAATACGTTGCTCTTCCAAAAACCGAGAAGTATCGCCACTAAACAGAGCATCAAAAGATCTAGATTCTGCGGCATTCTTCTTTCTTACAATATTTAACTCTTCTTTTAATAATGTGATACGCTTGCGAGTAAAATCTAATAAGCTGTCTTGGGCTGTTTTTAAATCGGTTCTAACATCTTGCTCTATTTCATCTGGGCCAGCTAAGCTGCCGTCTCTTATAGATTGCTCCAAGCTCATAAAGTTTTGAGCAATTCCTGTAGATACAGCACGTATTTCTTGAGGCGCGCCAGTTCGTAGTCCTGAAAGATTCGTTCTAGATAGTTGCAAGTTAAACTTCTGGATTTCTAAGTCTAGTTTTTCTTTTGCGCCAAAAGTTCCGCTTCCAAACTCAGCTTGTATTTCTCTAGACTCTCGAATAACATCAATATTCGATAGCTGTACTTGTAATAAGGCTCTTTCTGCCTCTATTCTTTTTTGTAGGGTTGGAATTAATTTTTGTGCAGCATCGTTAAACGTTTTAAGGATTCCAACACCATCTCCAAAAACTTCGGAAGTAATAGGTCCAAGTAGTGATTCTAAACTTAAATCCCCACCGATGAAGTTTTTAATAGCCGTATCGTCCAATTGACTTTCCAATTTCGCTTGAACCGCTCTGCCAATTGCTGTGCCAGATAAATTAGAAATTTTTAATAACTCTGCAATAAAACCGTCTTGTAAATCTTTTACCTGACCAACATTTTTACCTTGTTCTATAAGTCTTTGTCGCAGATTTTTCCCAGCTTCGCCAAAGCTTCTTTGTAGTTGAGCTAAGCCTTTTACTCCGTCAATTGTTTTGTTAATATCAGATTCGGTTGCGCCTAGCCTATTTAAATTGTTTCGAAATATATTCAAAGCTTGATCAATTTGTTTCTGAGGAATTTTAGCTCCTGCTTTTGTAGCAGTTGCTTCTATAACTTTAATTGCAGAATCTAATTTACTAGCCCCCGCCACTTGACTAGCAACAAATAAATCTATATTAAAAGCAGCAAACTCTGCTGACACACTAGCTTCTCTTAAACCAAAATTTAATCTCTCAATATTTTGAATTTCTTGCGCTAATTGTCGGGCATTCTTTTGTCTGAAGTCGTTTGCCGCACCTCGGAGGTTTGGCTCATCTTGAGCTATACTTTGTGCTATTTCTTGAAGAAGCTTCGGCGTCACCTCTTCGCCTGTGATTTTCCCAGACGAAAGATCAGCAGCAACCCTTTGTCTGATTCTTGACTCTAACCCCCTTGCAAGTACTTCTTCTTGCTTAACTAGAGCTGACGTATTGTCTGATATAGACTGCAATAAATCTGTTAGTTCGTCCCTGTTGGCATCGCTTAAGCCTAAACTATCTACAAACTTTAGAGCCTGTTGAGCAGCAAGTTCGCGATCCCCAAAAGCCGCTTCTGTTTCTTCTAGAGTTCTTGCTCTTGTTTCTCCAGTTCTAGCATCCTTTATAAAACCCTGCGCCTGACCAGTTACAGCAAATCTCACAGCGTCAAATGCGTTGCCTAAAACTGCACTCTCTACGTCAAGCTTTTGATCTTTTATAATTTGCCTAACAGCATCCGCCCGACTAGTACCGGCGTCTGTTAAGTTTTTAAATGTTTTTGAATTTTCAAAAGCTCCAGATATAAGATTAAGAGCAGTTTCTGAATCAGCTATATCCTCTACTCTCTCCTTGTATTTTCCTTTTCCTCCCTCGCTTAAACCATCCATAAGCGCATTTCCTGCTCGATCGCCTGCATCTTTTAATGCGCTTTCAAGAACGGAAGCTGATCGACTAGCCATTTCAACTTCATCAACGTCTTTACCTAGCCTTTTCATTCTGGCAGCGTATCTTTCGTTTTGTTTCGTAACTTCGTCTATAGCCATTGTGTGTTTAACTAAAGAAGCTTCGTTGGCCGCTCGTCTTTCTAAAACAGCAGTGGTTTCAAGGCCAAGCGTATCTTTGATAAAGCTGCCAATACCAAAAGGCAGATTTAATATAAACTCTTTTATAGAGTTTCCTAAAGTATCAAAAACTCCAGTCACTTTACCGACTATAAAAACGAGACCTCCTATAATTGCTATTGGCGCTCCAAAAATGAGGAAAAGACCAGCTACGATTGCGCCGCCAATAACATTAACCATGTTGGCACCTGACTCTTTCGCAGCAGCAGCAGCAGCTCCTTCTACATCTCCGCTTTTAATAGCTTCTTCTCTTGCTTCAGCGACACCCAAGAAAGTGTCTATAGCCCCTCCTAACGAATAGACAGAACCTCCAATCAAAGTAAAGGCAGATGTTGCAGTTTGTAGGGGTCCAACCAAGTTTTTCAGGCCGCTCGATACAACACTTGTAACTCCCGATGCTTTAGTTGAGACTGCACCTCTCAATCTAGAGAATCTTGTTTCTTGTCGAGGTCCAAAATCTGCCGGATCTGGTAATTCAGGCCCATACTGCTCTGGTTTTTTCAAACGACTTCTAATCGACCCAAACGCTCCACCAAAAAATCCATTTTCGAATTTTTCACTAGCAACTCTTTTTATTGAATCCAACCCGCCCTCTTCGCTGCCTAGCTTCTGAAACAAAGTATCCACAGCAGCCGTAGCAGCTGAGATACCAATAAAGCTGGTAATTAGTCCTTGCCCAGCATCAGCCACTTTATTAAAAAACTGCTGGGTTTCAGTTAATGATCCACCTGCTGCATCGGCCTCAGTCTTTAAATACTCTAATGCTCCCAAAACACCAGCACTAGCAAATCCCAGAGTTGCTAGTCTATTTCCTAGTTTTTCGGTTTGCTGGGTTGCTTCCTTCTTTCCCTTAATTTCTTCTTCTGTGGCTTTTTTTGTATCTGAGTTAGAGTTTTCTTCTTGTTTAGTTTCAGCCTTTTTTTGATCAGCATCTGCTTGCTTTACGGCTTGATCGGCACTTCCACTAATTTTTTTCTTAGTAGAAGATACCCTTATTGCTCTGTCTAATCTCGAAGCCATATTGTTAATAGCATTGACTATATGAGAAGAATTAACCTCAACAACACCTTGTTGATTAGACTGAACGCCTGCGTTAGACGAGCCTTGATTTAAATATTGAACGCCCGGAACCAAGCCGCCATCAGCAAAACCCATCACGCCTTGTTTGTTCATTCGGTTTAATTTGCTATAACCAATCTTTTGAGCAGATTTTCTATTTATTACAAATTCACCCGGAGTCAACATAGCAGGCACAGTATCGCTACCAGCAGGACCACCACTTGCATAATTTTTTCTTTTTGGAAATCCGGGAAGATCAGGTACTTGAAACCCTTTCTTTTGCAGCACATTCTTTTTACCAATAGGTTGATCTTCAATGCCAGCTTCTTTTAGCTCGTTAGCAATCTGCTGCTTCGCTTTACCTTTAAAGTTAGCAATACTTCCAGCACTGAAGCTGGATTTTGCATCAACAAATTTAATCCCTTGCAGTTGATCGTATGTTTCAGCAACTGGCCCAGACAAGCCAGAATTAAAATCAAATGCTCTATCTGGGTCTTCGGCTGTATCAAACACACCCTTGTTGTTCAAAACTCTTAAAGCGCCTTCAAATAAATCACCAACAAGCGCTGGTCTTATACCAGATAAGAAATTATTTTTGCTCGCAGCTTCTATGCTAGCTTTACCTAGTCCGATACTGGCAGAAAGATCACTAGTGGCGGCATCAATACCAGTAGCGAAAGCGTCAAACAGCACAGCTTTAAAATCAGATTCAACCTCTGAGTCTAAACCCTGCCTGTTTAAAGTAAACTTTTTGCCGTCAAAGTATCTGCTAACTGGACTAGCACCTCCAGCCAAGCCTTTAAATTGTGCAAATTCACTTTCAACATCTTTAATGCCAACATTTACTGTGTCGCTCTTTGATCCTGATTCGAGCATAGCTCCACCAATTTTGGTTTCCTTGATAATACCTCCAGCATTAAAGTATTGTATTGGCCCACCAAAGAAATTGTCATTAGACTTTCTGCCACTTTTACCTGTTTTGGATTTTTTATTTTTGTTAATTAAAGCTTTTATTTGTTTTGTGTAGTAGCCTTCATTAGCAGATTTTTTAATCAAAGACCTTAAATTATCTGTATCGTCTGTTAGTTTAACATCTCCAATACTGCCTTCGGCCACAGGCTGCTGTGTGTATTTAGAAAGCGCCGGAGGAGAACTTTTGATATCAAAATTTTCTGTCCCTCCGGGTTTAACCCCTATAGTAGAATTTACAAAATTTTCGTAAAGATTTCCAAGAGAAACATTTAAGCTATTTTTTTGAGCCTGAGCCTGTGTTGCGAATTGTGTTTTGCCTTTTTTTGGTACAGCCTTCTCTAGGTTACTGGAAGCATTATCATAACCATCTTTTATTTCTTTAGCGGCTTTATCAAACTCTTCCGATCTATTGAAACCGACTACAGGTAACTTGCCTCTAAACCCTAATGTAATCCCGTCAAGATCTGTCTTGTTTAAACCGCCAGTACCGGTTAGCTCATTTACCAAAGATTTAGGTCCGTTGCTACCTGTAAGTTTTATTGGTGTTAAATCTTGATCTTTCGGATCACCTTGCTGATTTACTAAAGCAAATAACTTTTTGGATTTGGGTTGGATATTAACTTGACCGCCAGTAGCATAATTGTTAGCTTTAGCTAGATTAGAAGCTCCAATTTTTTGTACACTACTCCTACGAATTACAAACTCACCCGGAGTAAGCATTGCGGGAACAGTGTCTCGGTTTCCAGTCCCCGGAACCAACCCGCCAGAATTAAAACCGAGAATCTTGCCTCCTTGATTCCTACCCTGTAATTTGCCGCTAACAAATCCAGCAATTCCAGCTCCAATCTTAATAGTTGCCAAAGTGGTGACTAAAGGAATAATCGGTTTTAAAGCGTCTGCAACTTTTATAAACGCCTGCGCTAATTGTAATGTACTTCTAATAATGAACTGAAAACTACCAGTTTCGGTTAGCGATCTAATAAGAGCCAGAAATTCTTCGCGTGTCTTTACAAGTTCTCTTTGTAAGGTTTGCTGTGCGGTTTGAGCATCTTTTGTCAAGGAGTTTTGACCAGCTTGAGCTGCACTCAAAGCTTTTTGAGCTGTACCAAATTCTCTAATCAGAGGAATAACCTTACCAATCTGTCTAAATCCGCCAAGCTCTTCAGCGATCTGAATAAACCGAATGTCGCCTTCGCCAACTGATTGTAAAGCTCTGTTTAGCTCGCCAATCGCTGCAATCGGCCCAATAAATTTCCCTTCTGCGTTTTCTAATTCAACACCGAACTGCTTAAGAAATTCTATTGTCTTTGGTCTTTGAATACGAGTAAAAATAGTACGCAAGCCTGTTGCGATAGATTCTGCACTCTCACGAGTTGTAGCGCGCACACTAGTGAACAGCGCAATAAGCTCATTAAGGTCACCGCCTGCGTTTTTGAACACACCACCAACACGGCGCACGGCATCAATAAGGTCGTCAGACTCAACTGCAAACTGACCAGCAACAGCGTTAATCGCGCCAAGATCTGCCTCCAGATTATTGACACCTCTACCAAACTGACTTAAAATAGCAACAGAGCCTTCAACTGTTTTGTTGATGTCTGTAAAGGTAGGTGCTAAAGTAGTCTTAGCAAGAGTAGATAAGGCAGTTTCTAATTCGCCAGCTTTAATACCAGCTTGAGATAAGATACGACCAACGCCAAGTAGCTCAGCAGAAGAAACACCCAAGGTTGTAGAAAGATTTGTGATAGTAGTTTCCAGCCCTTTAAGGCTTTTGACAGCTACCCCTGTAACCTGACTGATTTTTGTTATTTCAGCTTCAAACTTGATAGCTTCATCAACAGCTGTAGAGATAGCGCCAGATGTCACACTAAACAACCTGCCAACAGCAGCAAAAGCAGCAAAGCGAGTTCCAGCTTGCTTTACTGCATTAGCCATCTTTCGGAGAGAGCTAGTAGATTGTTTTGCTTTTTTATCAATAAGGTCCATACCCTTGATCATACCATTATCGTCGAAATCTAGTTTGAGATCAAGATCTTGACCTCTCAACTGATTCCGTACTTGGTTTAGGACTTTATTGACATTTTTTGGTGGCTGTAGCCTGAGCTGTGCAGTCAGTACAAATTTAGACATATCTTCCCTCTGGTTTGAATTTGACTACACTATCTTATGAACTTTCCGTTTTTGTCGTAGTTTTTTTGGTTGCTGTTTTCCTTGTAGTTTTCTTTTTAGTCGGTTCCTCTAAAAGATCATTCTCGTATTCGGTCATTTCATACAAGCCTTCTTCGTCGATTTTGTTACCGTCCGAATCAACTCGTTGTCCATCTTCATCTAATAAAAACCCTTGTTCGTCAATCCTTTGTCCAGCTGTATCAATCATATGGCCAGTTTTTGGATCAATCAAGCTTAGATCTTCGTTAACCAATCCAAACTTGGTTAGGAATTTATTTTCTGGTAAACTTTTTTCAAAATCTCCATCTAGATTATAAAGCATTTTAGCTAACTCTGAGGCTGCGCTAAATGCGATCTCATCAGCGCTTCTGTTATTATAGTCATCAAAAGATTCGTAAACCTTTCTGCCGTCTTCGTAAAAAGTACATGCAGAAACGAGATAGTCAAACTTAGCATTATCAGCCAAACTTTCAGCGGAATTTTCCTCTAAAGATAATTTATTAGTAATTAAATTTTTAAGTTCATTTCTTTTAATTCTAATATCAATAGCTATATCTCTACCTTCTGATAACTTAGGCTTTTTCTTTCCATCTCCAATGTATAGCTTTTTTTCAAGCTCCAAAATCTCTAGAGTTAAATCAATTTCTTTTTTGTTCTTTTCATCGTCCCAGTCACCATCTTCTTTCATTTTCTTAAGAAGTTGCTTCTTGGTCGGAATTCCTTTGCTTGTACACTCAGTCCAAATAGAGCTTCTAATAATTTCAGCTTCTCTATTAGCCTGATTTGACGGGCGTTGTACAAAAATTTTAATCTCTTTACCGTCAACTTCAACGGTAGTTTCCATCCTATTTTTTCTCATCTTGTTCTTCTCCTGTTTCTTCTTCTTGTTTAACTACAGGTAAATTCATAGTATACCTTAGCCACTTGACATCATATTGGGCTAGTTCAGCGTCAATATTTCTTGCCTGAGTGTTTCCTTTGTCCAATATTTCAGATCGTACTTTCTGAAATAAGTCATGCATGATTTTTTGCTCCGGAGTATTTTCTCCGGTCCATAAAAAAGAAAAATGTTCTTCTACAGAGCTTAAGGCTCCTATCATAGTTGTTTCTACTTTTTTCTTTAATATTTTTGCAAGTCTGTCTTTTGAGTCGTGTTTGTATTTGTCTTCTCTGGCGGACTGATACTCTCCACGCTTCCTTATTAAATCGTTGAATTGTTCCATCGTTATCTCCTAAATTTCTGCTTAAATTGTTTATTTGATTGATTGCTTAGCTGAATTTTTCTGTCTTTAAAGTCTAAGTCCTCTGCAACGCCTTTTTCATCAACAGTTTTTAATCTTTCTTTTCTTACTCTATTGGAGTTCAAGGAGTTGTATCCATGTATGTGGTCAGCATCCTCTTTTGAGTGGGCCATCATCATAATTTCATCGGCATTAGCCAATTTTGAAGATTCTGAAAGTAATTTATCTTCACTCTTTTCTTTTCTGTATTTCTCTACCTCGCGCCCCTGCAAAACAAACCAGCCATTCAAAGCATCATGATCTTTAATTACTTCATCCCCCGGAGAATCAGGTGAATCATAAACACTGTCATAAGTTTTAGACCAGCTTAGTAAGTTTTTTTGGTCTGGTGTTAAGTCCCTGCCTTCTCTTTTAGTAAGTAGGCAACAGTTGTCTCTCAGTACCCACAAACCACGCCAAGGGTCTCTAATAACTAAATCTCTTACTTGACTATCTATTAATAATTCTTGTGACCATAGATTAAACCAAAGTGAAACAGTATCGTTTGCAAAATCATATGGGTTACCGTTTAGGTAACAAGATTTTTCAAATAAATATAAATTTCTTTCTTGGGTTGCTATATATTCGCATGTGTTAGTGTAAAATGAATACTTTTCTTGAAGTAGCTCGTCGTATTTTCTTCTGGCTTTTACTAGTAAGTCTCTTGCTTGTTCTCTAATCTGAGGCCGTTTAAAATATTGAAAAACGTTTACTTGTAAATTCTCTATGTCTTTCTCTATGCCTTTTATAATAGATTCTTTTTCTTCAGACCAGTATCCATTATCTAAACACCATTCGTCCATGTCTGCTTGAGTCATTACACCATGTTTGTATGCATCGTCGTAAGCTTCTATAGATTTGTTAGAAGCTTTAAATGTATCTTCTATGGTGGGCGGAAATACTTCTAGTGTAATTCCGATTCTTTTTAATGAAAATACTCCATGTCTAGTCCTAGAAACAAAATACTCCCGTTCATACGGATACATTATGCGCACCTATGATACGGGAGTATATGTTATTCATAAATATTCCTTCCTACGTGTTCGCTACTTGCCTCTATCCTTTTTTGCTATCGCAAGCGAAAACGTGTGTGAATTATCATTATTCCCAAGGCCAGTCAAACTTGCCTGCTACAACAGTTGTTTCAGTACCCGCATCGGCTAGCTTCAATGCTTCAGAGCCTACGTAAGCTCTAACGAAATCACCTGTTGCGTTAACCTGATTGATAGCTTGAACATCTAATTCATTGAAATTAGTATACGAATAGGTGACTGTTGCGTTACCACCGCCAGCATCGCCACCGCCGTAACTAACGCTAGAGATCTTGTTCTTTGAGCCTAAGTCCCATGCGTAACCATTTCTAGTTATGATAAAGATCGTATCTTCGCCTAAGTTGTCACCAGATCTAGCTGTTTCGTGTAGTGAAGACAACCCAATCTCTGACGCCTCAATAAAGTCACCAGAAATCGTAATTGCTTCGATGTCGCAGGTAACTTCAATCGGAAAGTTTGCAGGTCGATAGTAGGGGGTCTTGCGACCTAGTTCCAAAACGTCGTCACGGGAGAAGTCTGTGGCAATCGAAATTGATTGCAAGTGAACTCTATTCACACCATTATTAAGACCATTACCATACGCACTAGATACAATACCGTCAATAGTTTCTGGAAGAATGCATCCTTCTAGGATAAAATCTTCACGTCTTTGAATACCGCCAGAAGCTTTTGGAGGACTTCCATCCATGCCAAAAATTGGCGAATCATTACCATCCAAATTAGCTACGCTAGTAGTATCCAGCAAGCCGTTTTCATTTTTTAGCCATTGCTTATTGTTACCAACTAAAGTAATAGACTCTGTAAAGCTACCTTCAGTACCAAGATTGTAACTAATACTAGATACATACATTCCTGTCATAGCTACTTCGACAGGTGCGTTTTGACTAGCAACAAAGTTTTGTTGTTCATCAAAAATACCTAGTCTGACATCGCATCTTTGAGCAGATCTAGCAGCCAAACCACTAGCAGGACTAGTAATCACTTGGCATGTAGCTAGGTGATAAAGAAGTGGGTGGCCATCAAGAACTTTCTCCATAGTTACTTCAACATCTGGAGTACCTTCAATATTTTCATAAATTTCTAGTTGACCAAGCTCAAAAGCCTGCTCTAAGTTGAAATTTGTTGTAATTCCGATACTTTGAACACCTCTGGCAACGAAATTTGGGGGAATTGCTGCACCCCTCTCAGTAGAGCCAGAAGGCGTAATTGCTACTGCTTGGCAAGCATAATATACTCTATTATTAATATTAGCCATTTTAATCTCTCCTTAAAATTAGAAGTTATTTTCTAGTAAATTATACACGAAAATGTTAAATATTTGTTTTTATTAGTTCAATTGTAGCCCTAATAACTCCTCCAAATACATCTGGCTGAACTGTAGCCATGTCTTGGATAACCATCTTATTAATTCTCATTTTACACACACCTGAACCAGAATATTGCTGAATTAACTCAGGATAAGCCAACGCACTTGGAACAGGTGTACCTCTAAAATCTAGAGGAAACTTATTAGACTGGTTAAGTAAGTTGGTATCAAAAGCAAATATAGTTTTATCATTTTGAAGTGATACCATATCCAGCAATTGGTTTCTAGTGTAATCATCTTCTGCTATACAGTGAAATAAAACATCTGTATATATAAACTGCCCTCCTCCGAGTTGGTAGCCTTTGAACGTCCTATTTGGAACCATCTCAACAGCTATGGCAGGTAATTGAAGCCTAGCATCTTGAGGTAGTTCCCATTTTCCTTTGTTTTGATCTAAAAAGTCGCTAGTGGGATATAATGTTTCGCGCTGTATTTGTCTGAGCCAAGGAACGCTATTCGCGTATATTACATTAATGTATTTATAACTAAATTCTGCCTGAACAATTGAGCCAGTTGGCAAGGGGTTATCAAAAATAACCCTACCTTTAAAATAGTCCACATAATGTTTATATGGGCCTACTCCAGAAGTAGGTTCAAAATTTCCATTAATATACACACCTGAAATTCCGGGGTGATCTGGATCTGTTCCAACAATTGGAGGATCAAGCCCATCAACATTTATACCACTCTGCCAAACCCAATTACTACGAAATCCAGACCATACCTGACCAGCGGCGTAAGATCCTACAGAGTCTAGTCTTAATCTGCTAAAATCTTGACCGTTATATGCCAATTCGTCTTTTTCAACATTAAAATAGTTTCCTTTCTCTAGTAATCCATAATCAAAATATTCTATGAGATTATCTTGAACAACGTTAAAAACAGAGGCTTGTTTTATGTTTTTAAAACCTTTTAATGATGAATAATCGCTCATTTAAGAAAACCCCCTATAACTTTGGCTATAGCATCACCTCTACCGGACAGCGCTCTTGTAACAAAATTATCTGTTATTGTTCCCGAAAACTGTGGCGGAACTCTCCAGCCGCCTCCGCCTATCATTACGCCACCTCCAGAACGGCCTTCGTTCGAAGGGCTATAATCATATCCTGAAACAATTGTTTTATCTCCCTGAACTAATAACCAATCCAGCCAGTGTAACGAGTCGCTTCTAGTATTTACAAAACCCTCTGAAAGAGAGAGTAAATTCGAAAAATTAGCTGGTTGAATATATATAACTAGGCCGCCTGATAAAGTTTTATTTGATATTTCCGTTAGCTCTATTTGCAAACTTTCAGTGACAGAATTAGCTATTGCAGCTACAACCGAAGCTGAAGTTCCAGATTTTATACCAAACTGAGAAGCAAGTGAAAACGAAACGCCTTCTGCTTGAATGCTTTGCATTTCAGGCTGACTTAAAATCCAAGAGGGTACTAATGCTTTAATTCCAGTAGTAATCTTTTTCTTGTTTCTTTTTAGTTTTTTGTTGAATTTTTCTGAGACAGCCTGATTGATTAATCTGGATATCTCAGCATTAGATTCAAGTATTTCAAAACCAAGATCCATCAAGCGCGCTCCCAAAAACATCCGTAATATCTATAATGCCTAAGACCCATCGGCCAAGGGTCTCCATGTTTAACAAAGCGATACTCTTTCTTATCTTTTATTTTGTTATGAACAGAAAGATAGTTAGCCTTCATAACTCTTTCTAAATCATCGTCAAAAAATATAGTTTGTATCGCGGTGTCTGGCAAAACTACCCCAGCACCGACTTTAACCCAATGCTTACTGTCCCAGTAAACTTTTAGCCTAATAGTTTCTTTTCTCTCTATTTCACGGATAATCTTATTGCCGCGTTTTTGAACATCGTTTCTTCTTCTGTTAGGATTGATAGTAAGATTGTCTGGATAATTATCGTTATCATCTACAATCTCTTCTACCTTGTCAACATATATTAATTCACAATCAATACCAAATATATCAGTAATGGTGGAGTCAATTACGTCGTAATACTTTTGAAATACACTTTCTGGGATTCTAATTGGCATACTAAATTACCTCTGGTTCTGGAAACCAGCCGTCTGCGTCCATTTGCTCTTTGGTAAGAACAAAGTCTTGCCAGCTGGCCGGAATAAAATCTAAAATTCTTACTTGCTCTCCGCCCAAACCTGCAAGGGCCGTAACGATACCGTCCATCTCTTCTTGAGTTAATGCTCCATCATCGACAAAAACTTGTAACATAGACACAAGCTCTGCGCCGCTTGATTCGATATGAATCGGCACTGTTTCTGTGTCAGGCAAGTCTAAAGCCATGTATCCAGTTTCTGGATGAGTATGCATAGCGCAATATAAGTCTGTGGTATATCCACTACGCAAGTGTTCTGGCCTAAGTAAACGCATGATACTGCGATTGAGATTTTCCGCATGAGCTGGGTTAACTAAAACGTAAGCCATATTTTCTCCTTAATAAATATTATAATGATTGTTTATGTTTGTTTCTATGTTTCTGCGATTAGCGGATTGATCGGAATCATAAACGATCACCTCTTGAATTTTTGAGTCCAGATAGTTTATCGCCTGCCCCGCTCTTCCGATTGTGATTCCATCCAATGCAAGTGTTCCGATGGTTCCAGTGACGGGGGTGTTACCGTTCTCATTAATTAAAGAACTCGCACCATTCGAAACAGCATAGACCAAAACCTGATCCGCTGTGACAGCCGAGGTTGCGGTTATTCCAGAACCGTTATTATACAACCTAGTTCCAGCGGCTGAGTTTGCGACATAAAGGCTGCTTCTGTCTAATGTGTCTCCGTCAAAAACGTGATAGTTACTACTAGCAACGTCCTTGTTGTAAACTGCGGCTATCGTCAATGGTGTTTCTATGTCACCACCAGATAAAGCATTCTCCAGAACATCATCAACCCCATCAAACACAATCGCAGGCTTACCGTTATCTGTCAATAAAACACCGGCAGAAACAATTTTAGGTTGACTTGTGAATGTACTTTGTGTCGCATGGTTGCTGTTTTTTGATTGATCATACCACGTGGTTACAAACCCGTCATAAGCGGGAGTGTCGTATATAGAGTAGTAATCATTAATATTATCTTCTATGGCTTCACGATTGAATGTTTGATCGGAATCGTAGATTAGGATCTCTTGAAATGTTCCATTCCAGTTACTTGCACCATTGTAAGCCCCGATCTGTGGAACGCTGGTTCCCTCTATGATAGCCCCGCTGTCAGCGGTTCCCGTTGGAGTTACTGAAAACGCTGCCCCGTTCTTGAATCCGCTCGCCGTTGATGCATCGACCGATAGAGTCAGTAATTGCTGATCATTTGTGATTGCCCCATCACCTAGCTTAGTGGCACTATCATCGTAAGCGATATACATATTGCCCGTGGTGAGATACGGGACGTAAATACGCTGCGCAGGCTCACTAAGTGTCACGCCATACTCAGCATTCGTCCCGAGCGGTTTGGTGACAACTGCCACCATCAGGTTATCAAGTACGGTTAGCGGGTTAGTGGATATGTCCAGATAATCATCCGACCCATCGAACACCATCGCAGGCTTTCCGTTTTCCAGCTCCGTTACCCCTGCTGTGATTAGTTTCGGTTGTGCGGTTGAGGTTGATTGCGTTGCTGTGTTGCCGATGTCGATGAGGCGAATTCCTGTGATATAGCCAGTAGGCCTGTCAAACAATGCACCATACCCACCAACAATTAAAGCGTTTGAAGATTCTACGGTGATAATCTTGCTTGCGGTTCCGCTGCCAACAGGCAATATCAGGGTTTCTATTACGATACGATTAGCCTGCGTCACTCCATAATAATCCACTTCTAGTATATAGGTTCCGGGTTGTATATTCCCGCCGTTGTATGTCACCCTGAAAGGCTCAGTGGCATTCTCGATAGATATCAAGCCCTGCGAAACACTGGCATACTGGTGTGCGGTCCAATCTCCGGGCGATTGAATTGCAGGGTCGCCAAGCACCTGATTGTTGCTTGCTGTTTGATCATATAGCGTAGTGACAAAGGCTGTGTCGTAAACCTGTCTTGTGTAAACTCTCCAAGTTGGCACCCAAGACCATTCTTCTGCGACACTCGGCGTGTACTCTTTGAGCGACACATTGTCCAATGTTGCCTGAGTTCCAGATTGCTTAACATAGA
>Ga0208767_1000755_pt1 | contig 26536 bp, 32 predicted proteins | sample VirMetDEL_Mar_21_FD_184514 | JGI IMG/M metagenome (GOLD analysis project Ga0208767, IMG submission 184514) | Aqueous microbial communities from the Delaware River and Bay under freshwater to marine salinity gradient to study organic matter... | ecosystem: Environmental > Aquatic > Marine >... | reverse complement strand
GAGTGGCGGGACATCTATATTGATGGCACTGCTTATATTGATACTGGCTCTATTGATACTGCAAATGTTACAACTTTAGCTGTATCAGGCAATGGTACAATTACGGGTAATCTTACCGTTGATGGTAGCTTGTCAGCTTCTGGTTCTATTGTTGCAAATACAGCAAATACACTTACTACTGCACGTACTATTACACTTGCAGGTGACGTAACAGGTGCAGCTAACTTTGATGGTTCTTCTAATATTACAATTACTACAAACTTAGTTGTTGACTCAACTGAAGTTACTGCTTCAGGTGCAGAGTTAAATATCCTTGACGGTGCTACTTTATCAACAGCAGAACTAAACACACTAGACGGTATTACAGCAAGCACAACAGAGCTAAACTACGTAGACGGTGTAACGTCAAACATTCAGACACAGCTTGATGGTAAACTTACAAGTTTTTCACTAGAAACTTACACTGGTGATGTTGACATTGATGGTGAACTTATAGTATCATCCTACAATGAAACCTATCAGGCTGTTACTTCATCAAGTAATGCAACAACGATTAACTGTGAGGCAGGTAACGTATTTAGTAGCACACTAAGTGAAAACACTACGTTCACCTTTAGCAATCCACCTGCAAATGGTACAGCCTATGGGTTTTCATTGAAGATTGTACAGGATGCAAGTGCTAGTGGTTATACTGTTACATGGCCTGCTGCTGTAGTGTGGCCTAACTTAGATCAGTATGCAGCTACAGGTGCTCCACGTCTTACAGGTACAGCATCTGCAGTAGATCAGTTTGTGTTCTACACATATGATGGTGGTACTACTTGGCAAGGCTTCACAGCAGGGTTAAACTTAGGGTAATATAGAATGAGCAATATTAAAAAGCTAATGATGTCTGCAGCTGGTGGCGGTGGCCTTGATGTTGATGAGGTGTTCAGCACTTATTTGTATGAGGGCAATAGCTCTACACAAACGATCACCAACGGCATTGATCTTGATGGCGAAGGTGGTTTGGCTTGGCTGAAAGCCCGCAGTGGTACGGTTTCTCATAAACTTCTTGATACTGAGGTTGGCTTAACAAAAGCACGGTCAACTGACGCAACAGCTGCAGATATTACTTACAACCCAAGTTTCCCATGGATTTCTAGCTTTAATACGGATGGCTTTACGCTAGGTTATAACTCTCAAACAAACTTCAGCGGCACAACCTACACCTCTTGGACATTCCGAAAAGCCCCTAAGTTTTTCACATGTTTGACCTATAGTGGGGATGGAACTAATGGACGTCAAATCTCTCATAACCTAGGTTCTGTTCCGGGTATGATACTAATTAAAAGGACAGATTCCTTTGATGATTGGAGAGTGTTTCATAGAAGTGAATCTAATAAATATGCTGCATTAAATACAACATTTCTGTTTCAAACTGATGGTGGTAATATCTTTGGTAATCCTAGTAATGGAACAGCAACAGCACCAACAAGCACTAATTTTACTGTTGCAAATGACGCATCTGTAAACTTCTCTGGCGGCACTTACGTTGCCTACCTATTCGCCCACAACGATGGTGACGGTGAGTTCGGCCCTGATGGTGACCAAGATATTATCAAGTGTGGGAGTTATACTGGTAATGGTTCTAGTAATGGCCCTATAATTGACTTGGGCTTTGAGCCTCAGTGGTTACTTGTCAAGTCATCATCTTTTAATGGTGGGCCTTGGTATATGGTTGATACTATGCGTGGCTTTGGCAGCGGCGTAAATAATGCTTATATTTACGCCAACGGAAGTAACAGTGAGTTTAATGACTATGAATTATTTAGAAATACGGCCCAAGGTTTTCAGCCAAGGGAAAACTTTAGTGTAATAAATGGCAGTGGTCAAAGCTACATCTACATGGCAATCCGCCGTGGCTCACTGTTCCCACCTGAGAGTGCGACTGATGTGTTTACACCATTGCTAGGACTTACATCAGCATCAGCACCACCACTGTATCAAGCAACACATACCATTGACGCAGTTATAGAACAGCCCCGTTTTGGTGACAGTGCCGTTATTATTGATAGACTTCGTGCAACTGGCGATACAGGTAAGCTGCTCAAAACTGCAACAAATGGCAATGAGCTTGGAAACAGCTCATATACTATGGATTTCCAAACAGGCGCATTTAATAAGTACTCTGGACAAGCTACTTGGTATGTTGGGCAATGTTTTCGCCGTGCGCCGGGCTTCTTTGATATGGTGGCTTACACGGGGGACGGAACAGCAAATCAAACTTTTAATCATGGCCTAACTGTTAAGCCAGGTATGATTTGGCTTAAAAATAGAGGTCGTACTGGCACAGACTGGTTTTGTTGGGTTGATGATAGCATTACAACAAATGAGGGTAGGCTAAACACTAGTGGTGACTTTGGTACCAATGTTATCGGTACTGTTACCGACACCACCGTGCAGACCTTATACACAGGTCAGTTTGCTACAAACTACAATGGTGATAAGTACATAGCCTACCTGTTCGCCACACTTGATGGCATATCTAAGTGTGGGAGCTACACGGGGAATGGCACAAGCGGACGAGTTATTGACTGTGGATTTAGTAGTGCCGCAAGGTTTATATTAATTAAAGGTGTTGATGTTGAGACTGACTGGTATGTATGGGATTCAGCAAGGGGTATTGTTTCTGGAAACGATGGTTATCTTCTTCTAAATAGCACTTCTTCTGAGAACACAAATACAGATACAGTAGACCCGAATAGTTCAGGTTTTAGTATCAGTGACAGTATAGCTGTAAACGGTAGTGGTTATAAATACATCTTCTACGCAATCGCATAACTGCATACGCAACGCACTCACGTGCTAATACCCAAGGTCATACAAGGAGTATCAACTAATGACTGAATATCGTGATCGCACAACTGGTGAGCTTAAATCTCAAGGCCAGTTACGCAAAGAAAACCCTAACATGTCCATGCCTAAAGTGTGGGGAACTAATGTGTTTGACGCACTGAATGTAGACCCTGTGCTTCGTGCGCCTCAACCTACAGATGGCATTGGTGCATATCAATCAGTACGCCGCAATGGTGTCGTGCAGGATGCTAATAACAACTGGGTTGAGGCATGGCAGATAGCTGATATGTTTGCTGACACAACTGAGGATGGTGTAACAACCACCAAGGCTGAACATGAGGCAGCATATCAAGCACAGCTAGACAGTGACGTAACAGAACGTAACCGCTCAAAGCGTAATACACTTATTGCTGAGACTGACTGGTGGGCATCCTCTGATCTCACTATGACTTCTGAACAAACGGCATATCGCCAAGCACTGCGTGACATCACAAGCCACGCTAACTGGCCTCACTTGGATGAGGCTGATTGGCCTACTAAACCATAAGGTGTAGGTTATGTCTGACATTAAGCTAACAACAGATGAAATAGAAGATATGCTAGATCGTGCAGCTAGACGTGGGGCAAAGGAAGCCTTACGTTCTATTGGACTGTTAGATGACCAAGCACAAAAGGACATCACCGAAATGCGTGGCCTACTAGAAGCGTGGCGAGATACCCGTAAAGGTATCTGGACTACAGTAGTAAAAATAACAACGGTAGGTGTACTAACATTTATAGCAGGTGCTGTCTGGATGACACTAAACAAATAAGGCATAGACATGATTAATCAAATTAAAAATCCTACATTCGGTGGTTTTAAACCAGATGCCATGCAGCGTATTGCGGGTACGCTAGGTTATACTGGTGACATGTCTGGCTTTCAACAGTACTTAGAACAGAACCCTGAAAAACGTACACAGATGGATCAGTTTAAACAAGCAGCAATGATGATGGCTAAGGGTGGTGCAGTACAGAATTTTCAGATGGGTGGAGCACCTAATCCTTTTGGTGTAACTGCTCCGAAACTTACAGAGCAAGGAACGTACTTTAAAGATGGTGTTGAGTATACACCACAATTAGGAACAGGTGGTGCACAAGCTATTCCTACTGCACAACTAAACCAACAACAGCCTGTAACAATGAACCCGTTAAACCCTAATTATAAACCACCTACACAAGAACAAATTGCAACTGCTGCTGCTAGTAATCCAATGGCAGGTATGAACCCTAATCAAGCTAATAGATTTATGGCGCAACAAAAGTCTATGCAGCTTGGTCCAAATGTAACTACACCACAGATTACACAACCTACATTTACAACACAACAAACTGCAACAGGTGGCTTTGAAGTACTGGATCAAACAGGTAAAGTTGTAAAGACTAACCTTGACACAGCGCAGCAAGCACAAGACTATGCTCAACAGCAGGGTGTTGGAATCTTTACTGATGACACACGTGGTCAAGGTATAGCTCCTCAACCTAGACCTGAAATAAACCCAATAACAGGTATGCCTATTGGTACTGGTCCTGATGATGGTGGTCGTGTAGGTTTGCCTACTCCTGTAGAACCTCTCCCTGATTTAGGTGGCTATGATCCTTCACAAGGTATGCCTGAACCATTAGGTGAAGAATTTATAACTGGGTTTACTGCAGGTCAACCTGCTTGGGCTACAACTGGCCTAACTCAAATGTTTGAAAGTGGCAATTTACCTGAAGACCCTACAGATTTTACATCAGAAAGCCTAGGTAATAGAAGGTATAAAATTACGTATAAAGACGGTACAACTATGGAAGTTGGGCCTATCCGTAATTTTGATGATGAACCTAATTTTATTCGTACTGAGATCGCTAACAAAATTAACGAATTTAAAAATAGCCCAGAGTACACACAAAATAAAGCACAACAAGATGCGTATCGTAACTACCTTACAGAGTCAACTACTGGTGGTGTAACTGGTGACATTGAAAATATTGAACAAGAATATACCAATGCACAGTCAAACTACACACAGCAAAACTTAGAACTACAACGTCTGCAACAACAAGCTGCAGCTAATCCAGATGATCCTTATCTGAAAGAACTTGTAGAAGCTAAAGGCAAAGAAGTATCAGACACCTATGGTCGTCTGCAACAACTTCAGCCACTTTATCAATCCACACAAAAGACTATTAAAGATGTAATGACTGAACGTGCAACTGATCCTACGTTGCCAGAAGGTACTCGTGTTGAAGCACAGCGTATTCAACAACAACCCGGACAGTTTATTCAGTCTGGTAGTGGTCAGGTATCAGGTGAGTTTGGTGTAGATGAAGTTGCTTTGGCAGATACATACCTTTCTGCAAACGTAGATCAACCTGACACAGCTAAGTATGAAGCAGATATTGCCGCAGATAAAGTGGCTGCACAAACACAAGCACTGCAGTCGGCACAAACAAATGAAGACGATGCTCGTGCTAAAGTAACTGCAGCTATGACTACAGCGAGTATGGTGGGTGATCTCAATGCTGCACAGGGTACTGCTACTCTTATGGAGAATGAAGTACAACGTGAGATACAAAACGGTGAGCTAGTATCTGGTGCTGCAGCTGATGCAACTAAGGCTGCTAAGTTTACTGAACAGATTGATGCAGCAACTGCTACACCTTCAGAGAAAGCTACAGTACAAGGTCAACTTGTAGGCTTGATGGAACAGTTTGAGGGTACTACACCTCCTGCATGGGCAGCTGGTGCTGTACGTTTAGCTAATCAACAGATGGCTGCTCGTGGTCTTAGTGCTTCCTCAATGGCTGGACAAGCTATTGTGCAAGCGGCAATGGAAAGTGCACTACCAATTGCACAAGCTGATGCAGCTACAGTGGCACAATTTGAAGCACAGAACTTGTCAAATCGTCAGCAACGTGCTATGCTTGCAGCAGAACAACGTGCAACATTTCTGGGTCAAGAGTTTGATCAAGAGTTTCAAACACGTGTACTAAACGCAAGTAAGATTAGTGACATTGCTAACATGAACTTTACTGCTGACCAACAGGTACAGCTAGAGAATGCTCGTTCAGTACAGACAATGAACCTAGAGAACTTGTCTAACCGTCAAGCTATGGTTCTTGCAGAAGCATCTGCACTAGCTAACCTAGACATGGGTAACCTGAACAATCGTCAACAGACTGCTGTACAAAATGCCCAGAACTTCTTACAGCTTGACATGGCTAACTTGTCTAACGAACAACAGACAGAACTGTTTAAGTCGCAGCAAGTTATTAACTCTATGCTTACTGACCAAGCTGCTGTAAATGCTTCACGTCAGTTTAATGCACAATCTGAGAACCAAGCTAATCAGTTCTACGACAACTTGAACTCTACTATTAATATGCACAATAGTGAACAACGGAATGCACAAGAACGTTTTAATTCAGGGCAAGTAAACGCAGCTAGTCAGTTTAATGCTGAGATGAAAAACAACCGTGAACAGTTTAATGCACAGAACCAGTTGGTAGTTGATCAGTCAAATGCTACATGGCGTAGAGAGATTGCAACACAGGACACTGCTGCCATTAATCGTGCAAACGAACTGAATGCCATCAACACACTGGACATCTCTAACACTGCCTACAATAATATGTGGGGATTGTATGGTGATCAGATGGAATGGGCATGGACAAGTGCAGAGAACCAACAGGAGCGTTTAAATGAACTTGCGCAAGAACAGTTATCACTTGAAGAACGTAAGATGGAAATTGATGCCGAATCATCTAAATCTTTTGGTAATCTTGTAAGTACCCTGTTGTTTACTGACATGTCTACACTTAGTAAGACGTTTGCAGGAAGTCTATTTTAGTAAGGAATAACAACATGAATTTATACACCGCTGCTGCAAAAAGTTATGCGAAAGCTGTACGTGATTTAGACAAGCGTAAAAAACCAACTACAGAACCACAGAAAACTGGTGGTCTACTTGGGCGTAACATGGCACGTAAACCTAAGATGCAAGAGACAAAAGAAAAACAACCATACGACATGGTTCTTGAGGCTATGGAACAAATTCGTGAGTATAGGAATAAAATATAATGGCACAAAATTATCGTAAGAGTTTTAATGCTCCTATCCCCGGACAAAGTTTAACTGCAGAGTTGGGTGCACGTCCTTGGCAGCATCCCCCTCAGTATACTACAGTTGAAGAGGCTATGGAATTCTATGCACCACGTATCCTTGAACCACAGTTCCGTGATAACATAGTAGATGTAATGGAACTTGGTATTCCTTTAACTACTATAGCAAACTCTTTACAATCTGGCGGTGTAATGCAGGGTAAACACACTATTGATGTGGGTATCCTTATCATGCCTGTACTAATTGAAATGCTATCTTATGTAGGTGATGAAGAGGGTGTTGACTACACTATCGGAACTGAGATAGAAGAAGAAGACAAAGACAAATTCCGTGACTCAACTATTGCGAAAGCAATGCGTAATGCAAAGAAAGTAATGGAAGAGGCAGGAAGTAAACCTGTAGAGGAACTACCTGAGACTGGTGTTGAAGAAGAAAGTATGGCTGAAGAACCTGCACCTGCAGGGCTAATGGCACGGAGGCAGTAATGGCATTTAATTTTGGGGCATTTCTTGGTGGGGCATCCGACAACTTGGTTGATATGATCAAGACTAAAGAAGCACAGTTGTATAAAGAAGAACAAGATGAAAAAGAAACTAAACGTAGGGCACGTGTAGCTGCAGCCAATCAACGTAGGGCAGATGAAAAAGAAGCTAAAGAACTAGCAGAAGGTCTAAGTCTATTTTATTCCGCTGATCAAGTAAAAGACATCATGAGTAAAGGTAAGACTGCAGGTAAGTATGCAATATCTTACGCTGAGAACATGGCGAATAAAGGGTACGATGCTTCTGCAGGTTATGCAATGCCTAAGACTTCCATACAAAGTGAGTTTGCTTTTGATGTAGACGATCCTCGTGGTTCACAGATTGACCCACAGATGGCTGAGATTGAGACAGGTAGAGTACAGGAAATGACAGAGGAAGCTGAAGCACAGCCCTTTGTATCTCGCTTTACACAGCCACCTAAAGACACAGAAATGACTAAAGCAAAAACGTTTGAAGCACGTCTGGTTGAGCTAGACTTTCAGCGTACTAATGCTCCGACAGAAGCTAAACGTGAAGAGTTTAATTCTGCTTATGCTGAAACGCTTAGTGCCTACCAAAAGTTTAAACAAGACTTGGATGGTAAAGGAACAGATACAGAAGGCTTGGACTTTAGTAAACAAAGCCGTGACAGTTTTGTTGATAATGAGATACAACGTACTTTTGAACTGGAAGGTTTAGCTGAGAAAGACCTAACAGGCAAGATTAAACTTGTACAGACAGGCAATGAAGCTAACTCTTTTGCCTTACGTTATCGTGCTTATGGCAACCTTAATTCACAGTATGGTGATTCTAAGGATAAAACATTCCAGACTATGATTGCAAACGTTAAAGCTGGAACAGATGCGTCTGTTAATGCCTACAGGCAGAGCGTATACCGTGCTCATTTGGGTACACAACGTGCTGCATCAGACAATGATGCACAGATAGACCCCGGTACAGCTAAGGCTGCATCAAAGTATAAAACTATTCCTACTGATGGAAGAACAAAAGATCAAGTGCAAGAGCAAGCATCTCAAGGAATGTTTAAACAGAATGATGTTGTTGCGTATACAGATGATCAAGGCAACATTAGATTAGCAGTAATTAGTGATTACGGTGTATTGTTTTAATGGTAGAATTTGTACCCTTTGCTGAAAAATTAAAGTCAGAGGATGACGAAGAGGATACAGTTGAGTTTGTACCCTTTGGTCAACCCTTGCCTAAAACAGAACCTACGGTGGAACAACCCCTGCCGCAGGAAGACTATGTTACAGAGCAGAATACTACATCTGTAGTAGACATTGATGCACCAATTATAGAACAACAGACCTCTGAAGCTGAGATACAAACGAATGAGATACTTGATCAAGCTAAGGCAGACGAAAGTTATGTTGACCCACGCCTAGATGCTGCTATTGAAAAAACACGTGTACAATATACTGAAGCCTATGGCGATGATTACATAGCAGCACAGAGCGGGATGGTATCTGACACGAACCAAAAGATTATAGAACGGCGTGATCAGTTAATAGATGCTATAAACAAAAGATATACAGATGAATCGGGTGAACTTTCAGAAGTAGGCCAACTTCAATTGGCTAAAGTGGAAGAGCAGTTCCAGACTACTGAGTTTACTCCTCGTAACTTTGAAGAAGACATACAGAAACAAGCAGACTATATATCTGAGTATATGTCTCAAACAGACAACCCAATTCACCGTAAACTAATTGACGAAATGCTGGACAAAGGTTATGGAGTTAACACTATATATGGCATGATGACTGCCGCAGAGTTTAGTCCTATACTGGGTGCTGGTCTTTCTATTGAAGAAACTGACGATGTATACGAACTAGCGAGTATGCTTTGGAGTGAGGGTAACTTAGCAGACAAAGGTTTGGCTGTAGGAGTAATGGGACTGCAAGGTTTAGAAGTGGGCCTTAGTGCAGTTATTGGTGGTAAGGCTGCAAAAAAAGGTATTCAACTTCTTACTGGAACTAACGTCAAGAAGATGGCACGTGCTAAACTAAATGCCAAAGGTGCAGCTGCTGCTGAAACAGAGGTTGCCAAGAAAGCTGCTGCCGAAGCTAAGAAAGTTGCTGAAGCTAACAAAGAAACACAACAAGCTTTAATTGATGCCTTTGAAACACGTACTGGTAAAACAATTTCTACAGGTGATGCGGGTAACAAGGTAATTGATCCTACACTTACACGCCAAGCCGGTAAAGAAACGTCTGAAGAAATACTTAACTACAAAAACAAACCTGTTAAGGACACACTTGAAGAAGGTTTAATTAATCAGACAGTACAGTTTGCACACTTGACTGATGATCCAGATGTACTTGTGTCTCCACTATTGAAGCCAGAAAAGTTTGATGGCATTGTAGCTATTGCGTCTGACCTTAAAAAGGCTAACCCTTCTGCCTTTGGTAAGAATGAAACCATCATTGATGATTTATTTGAACTGACAGTCAATGAAGAACTACTTGCATCTGATGAACTGGCAACAATGCTGACGAAGTATAACATTTCTTTTGATGAATACGTCATGTCAGTTGTAGGCTCAGGTTCTGAGGCAGGTAAAATCCTAAACAAGCTGTCACAGATTGCTAAGGCAAGACCCGCTGGTGCAGTTAATGCAGCTAAAGAGAAAGCTGCTAAAGAGGCCGCAGGGTCTATTCGTAGAACTGTCATGCGAGTTGAGAACATTCGCCGTGGTGGGTTGGTGTCACAGCTTGCTACTGCATCTCGTAACCTTACATCAGCAGGTATACGTGCTCCTCTGGAAAGCCTTGGTAATGTGATGGATGAATCCCTATACAGACTGTCTAACGATGGTGTGGGGGCCGCTGTTGGTGCCGTATTCAACGGTGATGTATGGACAGATAGCTTCCGTCAAATGAAGTACATGTTCCGTAATCCTGTTGAGGCTAAACGTTACACTGACATCCTACTAAAACGTCCTGAACTTGCAGATCAGTATGACCGTATGTTTAATAATATAAACGAAATACAAGCACTGACAGGACGGGGTAAAGGCGGTGTAGGTGACACTGTACTTACAGCACTTGAAGACGGTGTTGATTTATTAAACACACCTAACCGTTTACAGGAATACCTCATTCGCCGTGGTGCATTCTTTGGTGAGCTTGAACGTTTGTCACGGCGTGAGTGGGATATGGACCTAATTGATGTACTCAATAAAGGTAAGATACGTGACTTGTTGAATGACACACAAGCTGTTCGTCCGGCAGGTGCACGTAGCTTTATGGACTTAGTAGATGACAGTGTAAATAAGGCATTAGATATTACATATGCCAAGCAACCTGACATCCCTGTGTTCCAAAGTACTGCAAGCTTTATTGTGCGTAACGGTTTAACTACTGTAATGCCCTTCCCACGGTTCATGTTTAACAGCATGGAATTGTTAGGGCAGTATGCTGGTGGTGCGTCTATACCTATCGCACGTAAGATGGCAAGTATCGTAAGCAAAGGTCAGCGTGGCCCACTAACAGCTAAAGATCGTCAACGTATTCAACGTAACATCTTGGGTTGGTCTGCTATTGGTGCTGCCTATCAGTATCGCACAAGTGAAGATGCAAATGCAGACTATAAAATGGTCACTACTTCTGACGATGAGATGTTAGATACTACACCACAGTATCCACTGCGTCAGTTCTTGTATCTAGGTGAAGCAACTAAACGTGCTATGGATGGTACACTAGGTGATTGGTTTGACATTCGTGAGTTCCAAGATACATTCTTAGGTGTTAACTTCCGTACAGGTGTGGGCAATGTGTTCTTAGAAGAGGTTGCTGATCTAGCAACTGGCCTTGATCTAACAGCTAAAGAAGCCACTGGTAAACTATTGGGTAGCGCACTAGGTCAATATCTATCTACATGGATGGTTCCATTTGGTCAGGTGATTGAGTCACAACGTGCCGCAGGTCTACGTGGAACTGCATATAAAGACGTACGGGAAGACCCTGATCTAGGGTTCTGGTCAACACTTGGTAATGAAGTCAAACGTCCGTTTGATCAACGTGGATTTACCATGAGTGCGGAAGAAGAAGCTGCACTACCAGAGCGTGAGTTCTTGTACTCTGAAGATGGAACTAAAGATCGTAAGAATGTACTGTCCCGTGTTATCTTTGGTCTTAACTTCCAAGAGAAAGATGCGAAGTACGGTGAGTACTTAAAGAGTAAAGGTATGCAGGAGTGGGAGCTTGGTAGCAAGTCTCGTGTTCCAAGTATTCAACGTACAGAGAATAAAGAACTGCGTAAATATATTCCTACTATTGTAGACATTGCACAGAACATGGAAACGTATGTACGTGAAGCTTATCAAACTAAGTCAGATGAATTTAAAGCAAGGGTATCTGAGAACCAATATGTCAACTCTGAAATTGTTCCTTTGATAAAGTCACAGGTAAATAATTTAAAGCGTGAGTTACGTGACGCAGGTATGCAGTACATGTCAGGTGATCCTTACTTGATTGCACAAACTCAGTATAGGCGTATGTCACCTGACTTCCGCAAGTATGCTACCGTTAAGTTCATAGAGAATAATGGTAGATCACCAGACGGATCAAACACAGCTGACCTACAAGAGATGATCCAGCTAGGTAAGGCATACAAAGAAGCCATACGATAACAATAAAAAAAGGGCGGCTTAATTGCCGCCCGATTTATGTCTACCGTTTGTCTCCACTACCTTGTAGTACACCCCTAGCCTTTCGGTCATGTAGCTTACGTAAGTTATTCTTTGCAAGCTCTGTCATGTCTACGTTTAGATCACGGCATAGTGCTGCAATATACCAGAGGCAATCTCCTACTTCATCTGCAATTGCTTCACGATCAAACTTACCATCACGTAAAATCTTCTTCACCTTGTTGGCAACTTCACCCGCCTCTGCTGCCAATCCTAGTGCCGGGTATAGTACCTGATGATCTATTTTATATATAGCAGTTTCTGATGCCATGTCTTGATACGACTTGAAGTTTATGTTTTCATATTTCTTTTCCATAAATTGTCTAGCCTCTTCCTGTAGCTTGTTCATGATCCCTTACCCGTTTTAACTGATCAAAGTAGGCTTTGTTAAACCCACGTTCCCATTCCCTGTACTGCATTGTGTCACTTGGAAATGGATTGGAAATACGTCCTTGCCTAAAATCTTTGTAGCCTTTCTCTTGTTGAAACTTTAACGGTGCATCGTACTTACCAAGGCCACGTTGTTTGCGAGTCAGTTGTTTTTGCATGTGCATATCTCCTTATGCTACGTTGATTAATTCTGCTTCTGTGTACGGTATGTGATAAAACTGTTCACCCTTTAGGATGTTGCGTCCCTGTGCTTCACGTAACCGATCCTTAGTTAGGCTTGTATCTTTGATACGCCACGCTTGCTTCATGTCGTTACGAAAGATGTAGAAGTTTAGTACCCCATTCTCCCCCTCATATTTATCAAGTAATCTCCCTTTACGTTCTGGAATACGTATCTCTTTCCAGTGTGTGGGCCAATCACTTTTCCAAGCTACCTTTACTTCTGCTTCATTGTAGTATGTATACTCTTCTTTCTTAGATACAATGTCTACGTAGTAGTTCTCTTCTGTGTTTTCAATGTCGTGACCAACACTCTCTAAGTATTGTACGAGTTTGTCTTTAGCTGGTGCATCATAACTTTTATAAAGCTTAGTGCTAAATTGTTTACGAGTAGGTTTCATGTATATACTCCTTCAATTCTGTGTAACCACCTAAGTGAGTTCCATCAGGTTTAAATATCTGTGGTACTGTAGTTATACTTGATCTTTTTAGTAAGGACAATATCCATTTACTACTGTCTGATTGTATGTTGTACTCTGTGTAATCTAACCCTGCACCTTTCATGAGGGCTTTAGCAGCATCACAGAAGCTACATTGATTACGTGTTATTATCACCCACATTTAATTGTCTCCATTTTAATTGTTGTTTAAGTTTTTTTTGATCGTGTTCACTCATTATACTCCACTCACGAATCTCGTCAATAGTTCTTTTGCACCCCGCACAATAACCGTGTTCAATACGACACACTTTTGTGCAGGGTGATGGTATATTACCTACGTTAGGTCTACGATTTCGCACGAGTCACCAGAGCAAGCCATCGTCTGCATACTTACTGTGTTGTCTTCATTCTCGTAGTTAGAGAGGTCTGACCAGTCAATGGATTCAGGCATTAGTGATAGCATCTCTTCGTACTCTTCCTTAGTGCAATCCTGATATGGTGCCTGTTGGTAAGTATGATCTGAGTGTGGCAAGAATGACACACCTGACATCTCATCAAAGTACTCATATACAAATGCCCCCACAGCCATCCACTCAGCATCTCGTACTGAGATAGTCACAGATGGTTTGTGTTCGCACCAGTGTCGCTGATAGGTGAGCCACAACTCAAGCTGCTCTACAGCAGTCATATCATTACGTGTGACAGCCTGCTCAGGGGACTTGACAGGGAAGCTAAACACTACAGTGCTATCCGGCTTCATAACACAAGGCTCATTAGGGATGCCTTGGTCAATCATGAACTGTGTTAGTGGGTCTTTGTTATCACCACGCACAGTACGAATATAATAGGGGCTGTGACGAGCATGAATTCCACTAGCAGAATCAACCAGTTGTGATACTGTACCCGAAGGTTTAACGCAGCTGATACTAGCACTAGCAGGGATGCCAAGGCGTTCAGCCCACTCAGCGTTAGTAGCCACAGCAATGGATCGTAAATGTTCAAGGGTATTATCCAATCCTTTGTTAGATGATGTCATTAAAGGGTTGTCCATAATGCCTGTCATAGACACACCAAGCAACCGTTCTTCTGCAGTATTGTTTTGCCACACCTTACGTAGGTATGGGAACTTAATAAGTGTAGACTGTATTGTACCTAAAATAGTGGCAAGCTTAACTTTACGTTCCAAGTCTTTCAGTGTATCCGTAGCACGTACCACGCACTCCGTTAGATTACAAAACTGATATGGACGTAGAATGATTTCAGAACAAGGGTTTGTACCGAACTCATAGTTAGGATCACGCCGACCAAACTTAGCTGCTTGCTTCTTGGATGCTTCACGATTGAAGATACCACGCTCACCAGACTTAGACTCAACCAGAGACAGCCACTCACGCATGAATGTTTCCATGTCTGGCTTCTCAGTGTATGATACAGAGTTGTTAGCTAAGGCACGATGCCCAGCTGTTTCCCACCACTGTCCTGACTTAGCGTGACGCATACGGTCATCACTCAGGTTAGACAGGGAGATCATAGCTGAACGTCTCACACCACCTACAACAACGATCTGACCAATGAAGCACATCAGGTCATGACATTCCATAGAGGATAGCTTACGCCCTTGTGCAGCCTTGAATGTTGAGACAGCAAAGTTAAATAGTTCTACAAGTGGCGCTGGGCCTGATGCTCTACCGCCGAATGTTTTAAGCCTTGCACCTGCAGGGCGTACCTGTGATACATCCCACTTAGGAATCTCACCAGCCCAGAGGAGAGCAAGAACTTGACGGAACCCCTTAGCCCAACCTTCCTTACTGTCCTTAACGACAACGACAGACTCACTCTGGAACAGCTCAGGCACTTCTGGAAGCTTGCTGACGAACTGGCGCTCAACGGAGAACCCGACACCAGTACCACAGAGGAGAATGTACATAGCCTCATCAAATGATTTAGGGTCATCTACGGGTAGGTAGCTACAGTTGTATCCTGCGGTGTTATCACGGTCTAGTGCAGGGCCAGCTGTCATCATAGCTCTCATGGAAGGCATGATCTCTAAACCCAGTATAGCTTGCTCAATATCCTTGATGTAGCTGTTGTCTATGCCACCAAGTGCCTTACGCACTACGTTATCCATATAACGTCCTACTGTTTCACTCCATGACTCACGACCCTTGCCATCAAAGTACTTCGCATAGCGTGACTTGTGGATGAATGCTTGATAGTCTGTTGGTAAATAATTACTCATTCTCACTCCTCGTTAGTATTTTAATATTTTTAATTGTTATACCGTCCACATCGTGGATAAAATCCTGTATTGTAATCTCAATCTCAGGATCAATGAATCCATCTACAGGAACTTGATATTCATCCTCGTCTACGTCTAGCGTTAAGAATACTTTAACTATCACTTCGTACTCTCCTTCCTAGAAGTTTACTGTTAGTACATTGCCATCACGTTTATCTACTCGTGGTTCAGGTTCGTCATCTCCGTATGTTTCATCAACTATCTTTAATAAGCTGTGACGAAACTCTGCATTACTTTCCATCAATGGAATAGCAGAAATCAACATCTCTGTTAACATACGTAAATGTGCGTAGTCCTCTTTGTTTAAATCATTGTAGTCTGTTGTAAGCATACCTACGTCAATATCACCTGTCCACTCTCCGTCTTCTACGTAGGGTGAAACACGTATGATAAAGTCATTAGGATCAAACTTTATGAATGACGCTAAGTCTCGTTCTTCTGTCATGCTAACTCCTTTTTATTTTGTCATTAGGGAATACCACCAAGTCGGGGTGGTTGTCAATACCTTTTTCTTTTAACCAATCTTCTGGTACAATCCTATCTGCATACAGGAATTTATTCTTTTCACACCATGTAGCATATGTACTCTTGGCACCCTTACTTAGCTTACGCTTGCTGCTTTCAAACACAAAGCGTATGTCTAGGTTGGGGTGTTGCTTTTTAATAGCAACATGTTTACGTCTGTCACTAGCTGTAAACAATCCCTTTACTTCTATGATTAATCCGTTAGGCAGTACGAAGTCAGGGGTATAGGTGCGGTACATCAAGTCTTCCCATTCAATTTTAATGGCTTCATACTTGAACTTTACTTTGTGTTCTTTCAAGTAATCTTTGACTTTGATTTCTAGTCCACTCCTATACCCATGCTTCATTGCAGCACGGAACTGCTTGCCATTCATTAGATTACCCAGCCGCCTCGCATGGTACGAATGCCAAGGCTCTTTAGCTCTTCCATGATTGCTCCGTCTGCTGCCTTACGTGCTTCCATAGCGGTACGTAAACCTGCATAACGTTTTTCATGTAGCTCACGCTTACGCTCCCTTAGTTCTTCTTCCATTGCCGCAATCTCTTCTTGCATTTGTTTTACTTCATCATCACCTAGCATAATTTACTCCTCTATATATGCCACAATCTTTGGGTCTTTTGCTTTTGACATACGTGCTGGTTCCTCTACCATAGTGGGCCAACACGCATGTCTATAATCACAGAATCTACAGCCATCGTTTAGTACCATATTTCCTGTTGGCTTACCCCTAAAGTGCTCAGGCACTGGGGAGAAGCAACGTTTGAATACGTTCTTGTTAACTGTCTCAACCGTATCTTTGATCTTGTCCAGTTCATTATCCATGTCAAGGTTATCAGCTGGTACGTACTTAAACTCACCATTGGCTTTGTTCACTACCCACCAACCACCAGCACGTTTGCCAGATGCTTTAGCATAACCTGCAAGCTGTCCTACGTAACCAAAACTATCACCCTTTGCAAGCGTGTCAAAGGATTCAAACTTGTTACGGTAAGACCAATCAGAGGCCGACTTCACATCATCAACAGCACCGTCAACAATGAGATCATAACTGCCGTGGACTTTAGTTCCACCACTGTCACCTACATCTAATGTAACATGGTCTGTGTCTTCAAACTTTACTCCTGCTTCTGTTAGTAGTCCTTTGAATACAGCCTCTACTATATCACCTAGCATCATGTTCATGATGAATGTTGTCGGCTTGGGTAGTGCAGTCTCAGGTCTGTTCTTTTCAAACCACAGCTGGCAAGTAGGACGCCCAACATTGGACATCCTTATTCTAAACTCACCACGAGACTTGCCACTACCAAACTGACGTTTCAATGCATCAGCAATTTCGGTAGCCACCTGCTGGATTGTTTCATCCCGCATGGTGGACTTACCGTTAACTGCGTCCGTCATATACTGGTGTAATGCCAGTTCGCCGGGATGGTTCATTACACGAAGTCCTCTTCGTCAATGTCCACAAATGCTTCAACAGTATCCGTATCTGTGTCATCATTCTTGTAGGCGTTTTCATCCCAAGCACCCTTGATGTAGTCGTTGTAGTTAGTAACCCACGCAAGGAAGTTAGCAAACGTTTCCTGTTCTGGGTCTGTTACATCAAGTGTCTCTTGTAGGTCAAGAGCTAAGGTAGGAAGGTAGAATACACTACCGTTTGGAAGAGCACGTTCTTCTGTCGCAGCTTTCATGTTGTGCTGTACAGGAAGTCGGCGCATCTTACTTAGCTTAGTAAAGATAGTACCCGCAGTTTTAAATGCGTCACGGTTCTCAATCTCCCAGATGAATGCTTGAGGTTCCAAGTCCACAGGATTACCTTGTGCATCTGTTACATCGTGCATCTCTACAGTACCAAACATAACACGAACACGTTTGATCTGACGGATCAGGTCTTGTGTTTTCTCTGGCAATGCTTTGAAGTCTTCAATCCATCCCGCAGGTTTACCACAGTTGAAGCCACCGTCATTGTCTTTGAGGTCACTGTTTAGATCGTTAGCCATAAGTGTCTTGACGTAACGATTAGGTGTAGTGTCACTACCTTTGATGAACCGCTTGTACATAAAGCGTTGTAGGTACGGGCGGATAGTAGCTGTGGGTGCATAGTAGGTAGGCCCATCTGGAATTTCCAGTTTGTATGTACCACCTGCTACAACTTCCATCTTTACTTTCTTACCGTTGATTGTGTCTTCACCCATGATAGCTGAGTGATTGATACGCAAACGTGCAAGTGTGCTTGCTTGTGATTTCTGTTTACCAGAATCCACAGACATGCCCATTGCCTCTGCCATTGCTGCGTAGTTACCTGTATTGATTGTTGCGATCTGTGTCATAAACATTCTCCTTTTGTTTTTAGCGAACCCTAGTTATATCATGCTACATCATTTGTGTCAAGCCAGTTTGGACCAATCTTTGCCTCAAGAAGTAGTGGTACATTGAAGTCCAACCCCCACTTCTTGTTGACGATTGTTAGTAGCTTGTCATTGGCTGCACTTATGATACGTAATACTTTTTCCTCTTCTTCTGGATGCACATCAATCACGATTGAATCGTGTACTGTATTGACTATGCATGATTGCATTTGATTTGCCTCTAATAACTTGTCAATGTATATCAGAGATATAGGTACAATGTCAGCCGTAGCAAACGATTGCACCGGAAAGTTTTTGATCTGTGTGAAAAATGTCACAGTACCATTAGCTCTACGTGTTACATCAGGGAAAGAGAACTCCCGACCTGATGGTGTCTTGATCTTGCCTGTAGCTAGAGCCTCACGTGCAAGCTCCTTGTGCCACTTACCAATACCTGAGTACTTCTTAGTGAACTGCTCATAGTACGCTGCCTCTGCTGGGGTACGACCAAACCCACTAGCCCCATACAAAGGAGCAAATGTGTGTGCCTTGGCTTCCTGACGTGACATAGTTTGACCTGCATCACTAATGACTTGTGCAGTGTATGAGTGTACATCAAAGCCTGTAGTCACTTCATCAATGGCAGTCTTGTCCTGTGATAAGAATGCTGCCACACGAAACTCAAGCTGTGCAAAGTCAGCTTCCATAATCTGACCGCCAGTCCAACGTGATTTGAATACACGCTTCACTGGAAACGTACCACCACGTGGCATGTTCTGCATGTTAGGATCGGCACCAGATAAACGTCCCGTAGCTGTACGATGTTGTAGTAGTCTGACGTGTAGAAGACCATCTTGTTTTACATGTGTTGATATACCTTCCACAAAGCTTGATAGATATGTATCAACGGCAGACAGGCGGCGAACTCGTTGTAAGAACAACACTGCGTCCTGCATACCACGTTGTCTAGCGATACCTTCAAGGTACTCAAGTTTATCTTTGCTTGTTGCGAAACCGTTAGCTGAGGCCCATTTTGCTGTAGGTGCATTGAACTTTAACCCCGCAACAGACGAATGAATATCAATAAATATATAACCTGAACTATCGCAGGTAGTACATTTATTTGTTCGTGCATAGAGTGTTCCATCTTTCTTTACCTTCCGTATCTGACCAGTGCCGTTGCATGTCGTGCACTGCTTTGCTTTTTGCTTGTACAACGTCTTAGTATTCTGGCGTACTGTACTACGATAGTCCGTATCAGACATACGATACGAATCAAATAGGTCAGCCCATACTTTTTTGTCATGGGGTTTCTTACTGTAGATAACCCAAGACAATTGCTCTGGACTATTGAGATTGATAGGACGATCACCCATCAACTCACTGATCTGTTCCTCAAGATCACGTATCAACTGGTCACGTTCCTGTTGGAACTCTTGACGCACACCCTCAAGTGCATCCATGTCTACACTGAACCCACGCTGATACACTTTAGCAAGGTGTATAGCTAACTGATTGGTCAGCCGTATAGTTCCGTCCAGTGAAGTGCATTCCTCGTATGATGTCTGCAAACGAAGATACAATTGCTGTGTGGCATGTAAGTCATGTGACAAGTACTCTGACAACTCTGCATGTGGAATGTCACGTACTGAGTAGCCCTGCTTGAAATACTCCTTGAGTGTGTCTTGCTTCTGTGTGTCAAGGTTGTACCGTTCAGCACAAGCATCAAGAGACAGGGGTTCTTTCTGCCCACGCTGCAACACGTACTCACCTAGCATGGTGTCAAAGATAGGGCCATTGTATGTGAAGCCAGACTCCCAAAGCCAAAGCAAGTCGTGTGCAGCGTTGTGCATAATTAGAAGGGCGGTGTCATCCAGTTTCTGTTGGACAATCAGCCGCCCCTCTGTGGTAGGTTGTTGCTCTGCGTGATCAAAAGTTACAATGTCTTGGTTTCCAAGATCATCTAGCATACCTACCATTACCAGTGTATTCTCTGGCTCAAACGGATCAAGGTGCATCTTACCATTCCGCTTTACCACAGTGTTTTCTACGTCAAGGGTAAGGTGTTTCATTGCGTCTCCTATAGTGAATCGTTTGGATGCCAATTATCCCATTCATCTTCTATTAATAGATCATTACCATACACCTTGTCAAGTTCATCTTGAAACATTTTATCATTGGCGTACATCTGCATTGCTTTTAATGCTTCTTTACATGTCAAGTTTTGGCGGTGCATCTCTGATACAAGTGCCGCTGCGTCTACTTCATCTTTGTTCATTTGTCATCTCCCTTTTACTAACCGTGAATAGAAGGCACCCTCTGGACTACGTAGTGCCGTGTTTAAATCTAGCAACTGTTGGTACGACATATACAATATCTGATACTCATTTAGTGTGTTATCAAACTGTCTCAAGTAAACAACATCGTCATCACCGACTACCATTTCCACATCATTGAAGCGGTCATTTTCATCTAGTGTTGTTATGACTGCTGCATCACTTTCAAACTCAACTGTGTACATCTGGCTGCTCTGCTACAAGAATGTTAACGTGAGCTACGTTACCTTCCACACGGGTGATGACATACTCAAGCCCTGCCTTGGTGAGTAACAATCTTAGTTGACCTACAGGTATCATAATACTTTCTCCTCTTGTAGATGTATCAATCGTTCTAAGTACCATTGCGATTTCAACAAGTCTTCCTGCTTGTTCTTGTAACGCCAGCGGTGTAGGTACTTAGCTATGTTACCACGCAGGTAGCCAATGTATTCCTCTTTAGTTAAGAAGTCTTCAATGTAGTCAATACATTCTATCTTTCCTTTACCGTAGTGTGGTGGGTTGTTCACGTTGTCTGGCGTATGCTCTGCCATTACTGTCTCCTTAAAGTCTTCATGCTCTTTCATCAAGCGTCTCCATTCACTGTTTATCATTACTCTTCCTCTAAACAGAAGCCACACCACGTGTCTCTACTAGCATTACCACAACTGACACACTTGCGCCACTTATTCTTTTCATCACGATCCAAGGATGCCTTGCGTTCCTCTGGTGTCATTGGTCTAATCATGGTTCTTTCTACCCTCTGCTATCACCTGTTCATACTTGAAGAACAACTGCTCAAACTTCCATTGGTATAACTGTTGCATACCCATCAAGGTGTTCATCATCTCATCGTGCGTAGGCTCACGCTCACCGTCACCTACCTGTCTGAACACTACCTGTAGGTCATCACAGACATGCCAACAGTCCATTATCATAGGCTCTAAGTCATACAGTTTAGTCATCATCATTCTCCATCAGTGCATCCCAAGATACAGGGAATAGTTCAATCATCTTGTAATCAATCTGTTGTGCTACCAGCCGTGTCTCTGCCTGTGTGTCAGGCTTACACCTTAGATTGCACATATCAGCAAAGGCATCAAGGCTACCTGACCAGTACCACTCAGTCATCGTGGACTGTGGTAGTTCCATACGGGCTTGCTCAGGTGCTACACCGTGAGCTAGTAGGTCTTTGTAGGCTTTAAGTGCTGCCCATCCTGAACTACCCCAGTCACCTACATTTACTACACCCTCAGAGCCTTGCTTCTTATCTGCACTGCGTCCACGCCATACGTAAGGAGTGTATAATTCAGGCTCATCATCAACGTAACGTCTACTGATCTCATTCCAGCGTAGGAACTTATGCTTGACTAGCTGCCGTGCTACAAAGATTGGAGCCTTGACGTGAAAGCTGGCGAAGCAATGTCCAAACGGACTGATGTGCTTGTGCTTGGCGAGGTAACGGATTAGCTTGGCATCTTTTTCCTTTAGCTTAGGTGGACCCCAAGCATCGTCTTCCATCTCACTGGTCTTACCAAAGCTGACCCGTGCTGCGTTAGCTACAGTCAAGTCATTACCCATGTGGTCAATGTATGTTGCTTTAATCATCTACCTGTACTCCAATACATTCTACTGTCTCATTCGTGGCATTAACCATAACTGCTGCATCTCTTTGACCAACCTTGCACAGGGTTTCGTTCTCATATGTACCTAAGTGGTAGTACCTTACACCGTTCTCTGGCACTAAGACAAACCATATTAGTAACCATACTGTGTTCATCCTGTAATCTCCTCGTGTTTCTGTAAATAGTTAACTGCATTTCTAATTCTATTGATGTCATCTTTGAATGCACCAAGTCCTGTATTGCAATGATGACACAGCCAACCTCTGTATGTTTCTGTATCATGGCAGTGATCAAGTACCCAATTCTGTAATTTCTTCTGCCCCTTCTTGCCTATCTGATCAATGCTACGATCACATATAGGACAAGTGTAATTGTCATCAGGATACGGATGCAACTTCTTTAGATAACTAACAAGATTGGATTGCTCCCTAGCGCAAGTACGGCACTTTCTTTTTATCTCACCTGATACCATGTGCTGAAAGTTCTCAACTGGTTGTACAACACCGCAGTTATTACATTCAAGTCCATTCTCGTAATGCTGTACAACCTTTTCAAATAGTTCTAGTTGGTTCACACTGTATACCTCGCAGTCTTGTACTCTAGGTCACAATGTACAACACCATGCCAACCAGATAGTTTGTTCTTCACAACATTCAAGTGACGCTGTGTGTCTTCTTCCTCTTGCCCATCAACCACAGGGTTCTTGGCAATCAATACCATCAGGTCAGCTTCCGCTGCCTTACCAGTACGTGAGCCTTCCATCATGCTCTGGTTCAGTAGAACCTTACCCTCTGCATCAGCTGATAGCTGAGACATGTAGAAGATAGCACAGTTGTGTGACTTGGCAATCTGACGGGCATAGATAGCGTTAGCCTTCAGTGCTTCATCAGGGCGTGAGAAGCCACCAGTACGTGCAAACTTATCACCCATGTCTAGGATTACAATGTCAGGCTTGTATGACTTGCACACAGACTCAACCCACGACATGTCACGATCACTTGCATCTTTGATCTTGATGTTGTCTGCAACAACTGAATAAGCATCACGGGCACGGGCTGGGTTATCCTTCACCTCTTGTATAGTCATACCAGTAGCCGCAGTCAGATACCGTGCACCAACACGGTATGATGCTTCTTCATTACATAGGATAATACACTTGGCACCCTGATGTGCGAAGCCACCCGGCGCTGCAATGAGAGAGGCGTGGAAGGATGTCTTGCCTGTGTTGGGACGTGCACCCACTTCAATCAAGTGACCCGCATTGACGCCCTCTACCTTACGTGTGAGGGTAGGTATGTTGAATGACCATTGTGATTCCAAATCATTCTTCTCAAGGAGTGTGTCAACGTCAATGTCATCCCACTGAATACGTAGGTCAGGGGTGAAGTCGTCTGAATAACGCTCAAGTATTTCACGCAATGGCTCAAGGCTACCCTTCGTACCATTTACGTAGTCAAACCCAAGGTTGGCAACGTCTTCTCCTACGACCTGTTGGAACAGCTTAGACAGCACTTCCTGTGCTATGTCGCTGCCCATAGGGGCTTCCTTCTTGATCTGATTAAACAGTGAACTGTAAGCGCCCTTCTGCGCTGTGGTGAGGGTTGGATTGTTGGACATAAACAATGCCTCAATTTCATCCGGTGTAATTGTACGTTCATAGCGATCCATAGCTGTGTCAATTGCTTGCTTGATCTTACGTACATCTTTGCTGAACAGTCTATCAGGACACTTAGCACCACGATGGTCATCGTAGAACTCTTTGTCCATGAGGCTGCGTATTAGTGATAATTCCATTATACTTCTCCAAGTGTTGTTAGATTTTCTATGTCGGTAGGGTTTCGGTATTTCAGGTCATCTGTTAGTCGGAGTACCTTCACATCGTGAACATACCCTCGTAATTCTTTTGCGAATTGCAGTGTCTTTGGTAAGGCGTCAGGGTCTAGTGCAATTATAACCGTTGAGAATTGTGAGAGATACTGCTTGTGTACCTCAGAAAGTGAGGTGCCCAACACTGCTACCCCGACATACACTCCACCTTCTGAGCATCCATATGCATTAGTCTCACCCACAATGGCAGCACTAACACAATCCTCAACGACTACTCCCGTTGTACCATAGCCGTATGCATAGGGCAAGGGATTTTTACCATACCTTTTCCATTTAGGTATCTTTTTTCCTAGTGCTCTGCCTGTTGCATCCACCATGATGTTGTTGTGCACCACAGGAAATACGACACGGTGTTCACGAACATCATACAACAAACCGAGGTCACGAGCATCAAGTTCCCATGTGTCACAGAAGTCTCGCACAGCATCATAGTCTTTCACAAGCCACTCAGGTTTATGGAATGGTACTGCCTCAGTTTCATCTGCTACTGAGCCTAGAGACTTACGGATGTCATCACTGGTAAGTGCAGTACGAGTACCACCCGACACACTACACCCTGCTTTGTAACAGTTCCACATAAGCTGACCCATGTTATTAGTTGCTGTAAATGTTTTAACTCCCCCACATACGGGACAGTTAGTACGTTTACTTTCACCATTCACTAAGTCCATATCACTTATATGTTCTTGTATACTATTCATGTATATCACTTTCAATGTTATTCGCTACACTCAATTGTACATGTACGTTTCTTTGTGTCAAGGCATTATTTGCACTTTCGTATGTATGCTTCATGTATGGTTTCACAGATGCAACATGTGTATGCCCTGTCACTGCCATGATTTGTGGTAGTGGAACACCTCTGTCTACCATCTGTGTCACACCAGTTCTACGTAAGTCCATGAGGCGTAGCTCTTCATTTAGCTTTGCTAACCTCATGATGCGGCGTCCAACCTTGGACAGTCTCTCCATTGCATACGGTTTAAACCTACCATCACGTGGCTGTGGGTGTGGTACAACCCATTCTTGAAAACCAAAGTCTGCCTTCTGCTCAAGCAACATACCATTTAGATTGTCGCTGATAGGTAGGAACACCTCTGCCCTACGCTTGCTCTGCTCTAATCGTAGCTGCTGTTTCTTTAGGTCAACATTCTCCCAGCGTAGCATACGCATGTCACCTAGCCTCTGACACCATTCGTATGCCATCTGCACAATGAGACCAATGTTACGGTACTCAAAGTCGCTGTAAGCTACATCAAGAAACTTGACAACATCACGATGCTCCCACACATTCTTACGCTGCTTGGTTGCCTTACGTTTGATCTTTGCGAAAGGGTTTTGCTCTGCGTGTTCCATTTGTATGGCGTAGTTGTATACCCTACTGGCACAGGTTGCCGCATGGTTAGCGAAGCTAATGCCACGCTTCACCCAATCCTCATATGCACGTTTTGCAATCTTAGGTGTGACATCTTTGTACTTACGACACCCAATTGTCTGGTGCACAACGGTCAAGAAATACCTGTAGTCTACCTTAGTTGAGTCACGTAACATACTGAAATCGTTTGACAAGTAGTAGAAGTTAATGAGGTCAGTGACCTTGCTGCTAGGCTTTAGTTCTACAACTTGGGCTTGCTTGTCACGGTACGCATCAATGTCTTTGTTGTACTCACGGGCAATTCTTCTCGCAACTTTTATATCTCCACTAAGTTCCTCACGTTCCACTACTCCTGCATTTACCAGCGACTGTGGTGGATTGAAACGGAATGAGATGTCACCCGAAGGTGACACTCGTTTCTGTACATATCGTGGTAGTTTAGGCATTGACTATGCGGCCTCCAATTCAATAAACTTACTATCTGATACCCACTTAGATACCTCTTGCTCACGTGACCACATGCTGATTGCCTGTGTGTCATTGCCAGTGTTACGTAGGTTGAACCCATTACGTTCATCAGCATACGATGCGTAGTTGGTGAAGGCAGAGTACAATGCCCACTTGTTGTGACCACGTGTTGCAGCCTCTTGCAGATATAGCATGTACATCTTTTCTGCCTTACGTTCAGACGAAATCATTTCATCAAGCAGCATCTTGATGTCTACATACTTAGTGGAAGTCTGCGCCCACACCTGCATCTTGCTGGCTTCTGTATAGAAATCAGTACGAGCACGGGCTAATTCATATATGAAACTTTCCATAGAGAAGTTGGCAGTATTCTTCTTACGAATTTTGTCATACTCACCACGTATCTGACCATTGGTGCAGAAGAAATCAATCG